>ERZ791903.94-NODE-94-length-138816-cov-8.922658_pt1 | contig 138816 bp, 116 predicted proteins | sample MGYA00510148_ERZ791903 | MGnify/ENA primary metagenome ERZ791903 (study PRJEB30046, sample SAMN00792080) | human gut metagenome | study: EMG produced TPA metagenomics assembly of the A metagenome-wide association study of gut microbiota in type 2... | reverse complement strand
CACTGCTTATCAAGCATACATCTTGACAACATACCCGGCGACCGCTCAGCCGATTGCGGAGGGATAATGGAGCCTATCAGCATTTATGTCCGTCCCGACGGTGAATGGGCGCTGATACACCGCTGTAAGAAATGCGGCGAGCTTAAAATAAACAGGATTGCCGCAGACGATAACGCATATCTGCTGTTATCGCTTGCCTGCAAGCCGCTTGCGAATCCGCCGTTTCCTCTCAGCGCATTATCGTCCAATTTCGGCAAAGAAGACAAATAAGCATACAGACACCAAAACGAGCCGTTGCACAAATAAAGTGCAACGGCTCAATTTTATTCACGGCATTGGCTCAATCAAGAACAGCGCCTCCCCATTCAACAACCGTAAAGCCTTTACGAATAATCGGCATAATTTCGGGCGGCATTATTTCATCACCGCTGTATTCGGCAAATCCGAACCATATACGGTATATGCTGTCAGGCTTTACCGAGAAAGCCAGCGGCATCGCATTATCAACACCTTCGGTCAGCATCGGATGCATGACATAATCCGTGCCGTCTTTAAGATAATCTGCCCAGTATTCAATGAAGTCTGCAGTTTCCTGCTCATTAAAGCCGTAAGATGCCAGTATTTCACGGAAGGCTTCCGCACGTTTATTCGCAGGAATAACAAAGCCTTCTTCGGTCGAAAACGCTTTCCTTTTCACAAGAGCTTCGTAGAACAGATAACCGTAGCTGTTTTTATCCTTATCGGTAAGCGTGCCGTCCGGCGATGCTGTTACCGTCCAGCCGTCATTATATTCGGGAATCGACAAGGTAAGATAACCCGGTTTACCGAATGTGACCGTTATTTTGGTTTCGGTTTCGGGATAAAGATATATGTTCGGTTTTTTCGCCGTAACGTGATTCGGCAGGATTGTACTGCCTGCCTTAGGAGCCATGTTCATCATTTCGTCACGCAGCCACTCAAACTCCTTTTCGCGCCCCTCCCTTACCATCTGCGCATAGAAGTTCAGCTTATCATAATAGCTCTTTTCCCACCAGTCCTCTAACGACCATTCGGCATCTCTTGACGGATAAAACACATTCTGAAACAGGTCTGTATAATAATCGTTGACATTTTGAAGTGTAATATCGACCGTTCCGATAAGCGTACTGTGATCGGCGTAATCCAGCAAGGCTGTCTGCGTTGCAACATCCGACCAATTCTTCACCGCCTCGCCAAGCAGTAAGTTCATACCCTTTACCGTTCCTGTCGGGTCCTTATCCCCCACAGCCATATCCGCCCAGTTCATCATAGCCTGCCATGCGGTAAGCGTATCGTATGCTGTTGACAGTGCCGGGTGTGATGCGTAGGGATTATCCTGCGGATGAGTAAGCTGATTTGCCGCAGAAAGCGAATCCATTAAATTTGTGGCGAATCCTGCGGCAGAAAAGATTCCGTCGCCTGTCTTCACCGCATCGCCGTAGCTTGTTTCAAAGCCGGGCGTATTTTTTACGCTATTCCAGCTCTCTCCAGCAAGATTAAAACCGTCTGATATATTGTTGCCGTAATCATTCCAGAAGTTAAGCGAGGCTGTATACGCTTCGGTTGCGGAAGAACCGATCTGACCGATAACATCGGTAGCAGAAGGAGGCGTAACCGGTCTGCCTGCCGTATCTCCTCCGTTTGCAAAAGCGGTAAACGACAAAGCGGTTATCGGCAATATGCCGCTTAATATAAGCGAAAAGGTCTTTTTTCTCATTATGCCACCTCCCTTGCTACGCATTCCTGATATGTTTCGACAAGACTTAACAGATAGCTGTCTTTTCCTGCCAGTGCCTTTGCGTCCGACAGATATTTCTCCGCCGCCTTATAGCTTCCTCTGTCATAGGAGATTACCCCAAGGTAGCACAGCGAATAGCCGTCAGACATATCGAGAAGATGTGCTTTTTTCAAATAGTATATCGCTGATGTATTGTCATTGTTTTCGTAATAGGAAAGTCCCAGCATCAGATGCCCCTTTGCCCAGTACGGATGCTCGGCAACTGCGTCAAGCAGCGTGCTGACTACATAAGAGAAATTGCCCTTATCGAATTTGTTGTACCATTCTGCCATTGTGCAATAATAATCTATGCTTGTTGTATTCTTGAGCTTAAAAAGCATTGACCTGCTCTTATCCGCTTCTTCCGCTCGCATATAGTATTGTGCAAGACAGAGTGCGGAAGAATCGTCCTCACCGTAAGCTTCGACATAATCAGCATATTTTTCTTCGGCGTTCTCTGATGTTTCGGCACTGACCATTTGCCCAAGAAGTATCTCTTTTTGCCGCAGCGTACCCGTGCCTGAGCCTGATGTAATAAATAAACAGCACACAACCGATATAACAATTCCCGCAAGAGCCGATACGTTGCCAAGATACTTCTTCCGCTTTTTAAGCACGAAAGGCAATACGACCCCTGCCGCCGACAGCAGCATTCCGACAATTCCGAGCCAGACGGTACCTCCCAAAAAGAAGGTCTGCATTGTCAGAATAAGAAAGATTGCAATTGAAATAATGATTGTCATCATTCATTTCCCCCTTTCTGCGATGCTTCATGTTGCTTTTCTATCATTGCTTTCGCACCCTCACGATATGAATACGGATGGATACCTATACCCTCATAATCGCTGTAATAATTGAACCACGGACTAAGACCGATAGCAATCTCTGCGGCGGTATAGGCATTTTCCCACTCCTCCAGTTCCTCATATGCGGCATAAAGCGCATACCATATCATCGGATCATCGCTCTTATAATCTATAGCTTTTTTGTAAGCCGCCACAGCTTCATCGTATTTTTTCTGTTGCATAAGCGTCACGCCCTTGAGATAATAAGGATAGCACAGTTCACCACGTTCTGCGATTACCCGATCAATAGCGGTAAGCGCCGTTTCCATCGCCTGTGTATTGGCATCATCATAGATAGAATGACCGCCGTAAGACGGATAGCAGGCATTGACATAAGCCGCCAGATAATTCTTCAGGAACTCGTCGCTGTTAAGCTTGTTTATCTGTTCATCGCTGAGAAGGCTGTACTTTGCTTTTGTGGTTTCGGTATCCACCACCAGCAAGGAAAAGTAGGAATGCAGTAATTCGTCCGCTTTTTTAGGATACTCACTCGTCTTTACCTGCTTTGCAAGCTCCAGTACATACTCTGCGGAAGCATCAAATTCTCCGCTTTCAAGCGTTGCCGCCGCCGCATAATAGAGGGGAACGGGGTTTGTATCGTCCTGCACCTCTTTTGCGAGCTTAAGACATTCATCGTATCGTCCCGTTTTCAAAAGCGCATACATAGTATTTTCACGAATAAAGAAATTGTCGAATTCCTTGAGTGCTTCCAAGCCGTAATCCGCACACTTGTCAAGTGCCAACGCCCTAAGATAAGTCTGCATGACCAGCTTTTTGATACCGAGCCGTTCCTCTTTGGTTATGTCTTTTCCGAGCTGCTTTTCAAACTGTTTTTCAAAGTTTTCGACTACAGCAAGAATCCTCTTATCATCCGAATAGTCAGCAGTGAGATAAAGCGAATGCTGCTCCTGATTGTTATAAAACATAACCGCTATGTAGCTCCATACGAAGTCCTCAGGAGCCTCCAGTGCCTTTTCGACAGCTTGGCTTACAAACTGATAGGTGATACCTGTACCGACAGAATCGGCAATGTTCGTGCCGTTTGTAACACCTACCCGCATTTTAGCGAGCATCTCGGCATATTCAAAGCTGTTTTGGTAAGAGAAAGCCGTTTCAATCACTTCTGCCATAACTGCGGCATTTTCCGCAACATCGGGCAATCCGCCGACATATATTCCGTTTGCCGCTAAATTCGTCAGTATTTCTGTACGGCGATTTTTCTGCTCAGCCGTCAGCTCATCGGCATTTTTATATTCTGCAAGCATATCAAAGCAGAAATCGGTATCCTTTATATAGCCTGCCGCATAATACTTCTCCATAGTTTCAAGTCGGTCATCTGTGTGGTTTGCATAGGTATCAAGATAAGCCAGCATCTGATTTGTTGCTATCTCGCTCTCGGAAATATCATTCCAACCGCCGTCGGCTATTTTTTTCCATATCTCAAGCTCACGCTGAATCTCCCTGTAGTCGTTGACCGCCGTGATGATATTCCCTCCGAGCAGGTTATAGCACGCCGTATTTGTGCGGTTATAGTATTCAGCATTCAACCTGTCGGAAGATGAAATCGTTGTGGGAAAAGTCATTACGGCACAGATCGTAAGTATTGCCGTACCTACAGCAGTCGGTATATAGCCAAGATTTGATTTTTTCGTTTGTGCCGATGTGATTTGTTCATCTGTTCCTGCCTTTGACAGATTCCCGAGGCACACAAATCTAAGCACGGGAACAATCAGCACCCAGCAGAACACCGCATAAACAAGTTCGGCTATGAGTTTTATACACCACACCCGTTTTTGTGCAAAAGCCGATTCAATACCCAGCCCGAAAATATACGGCAAAAGATACGCAAAAACGATTGCAAGCAATATGCATACCGCTGTCAAAAGTAGCTTTCTGCCGACTTTTCGTTTAATGCCGCTATTAACAGCACAGCTTAGCAGATAAAACGAAAGTCCGAGCAGTATTCCGCCGGCGGCTATCCCTATAAATTCACCGACCGTTCCGAAGCACTTGACAAAAAGCACCGTCAGGAGTTTTCCGCCATACAGTGCCGCTATACAGGGAATACAGCCCTTAAGCCATACTGCGACAGCTTCCTTTGCCGTTTTTCCGATTGAGCAAACTGCAAAAAATGCGAAAACGAAGGCGCATACAACGCATAACACATCGGCAATAAACACCGTACCCGCCGCTAATGATTCTTTCTTTATGCAAAGCAAAACAGTCTTTATCAGATCGGGTAAAATGACAAGCGATGCGATTATTCCGAAAATCCACCTTGCAAAAGCATTTTTATATGCTCCTGCGAAATATTCTCCTATTCTTTTCATAGGCAATTCCTCCACTTGTATTCTTTATGATTTGATTTTGCTTAAAACAAGCTCGTTTTCAAGATATTGCGATATGCTGTCGGCTACGGCTGTTATAGCTCGTTGCACGCCGGATTCTGACAAGCCCTCGCACTGTCTGACCATCGTTACGGATAATTCGGTACCTTCCTCCTGCCTGTTCACCGAAACGGAAAAAAGGCTTGAATTTCCGTACACCGATATTTCCGATAATATGGTCGATGCGTCCTCTTTTTTATATTCGGCGCCGTTTTTGTCCAGCACTTCGTAAATTGCAAGTATCACATACTGCCGATTATACGGAAGTGTTCGTTTTGTTGTTTTTCTGTCCTGCAAAGAACAGTGCCGCATATTCATAATCTGCTCCCCTTTCTGAATATATTCGATTGCAAGCTGTCATTGTGTCGTTTCATACACCGTTTGTTATTGTAATTATATCTGAATAACGCTCCGCTGTATATAAGGGAAGTCCGCCAATCTGCAAAAAACAGGTTGGCGGACTTCCGACATTTTGTAAAAATCGGCATAACAATGCGGTTTTTACGATATAACGCAAAAGTACCTCCCGCCTGAGCGGAAGGTACGAGCATTAGGATATTTTATATGTTGTTGTAAAGAGATACAAGACCGATACGGGATTTAGTTCCCGTTTTTCCGTATATGGCGGATACATACCGCTCAAGAGTTCGCCTTGATATGTACATATTGTCTGCTATCGTCTGTAATCCGTCCTCGGTGTTTACCAACAGCCCGAATACCTCGGCTTCTCTCGGAGTGAGCGAAAACTTTTCCGACAGCTTTTTTAATATCTCTTTGTCGCTCAGTTTGTCGCCGCCTGTTGAGGAAAGCTCATCAAAAAACGTTTTTCTCTTATTGGTATAGAAAAATGCTATGATGCTTGCCAATACAAATAAAATCAGCTCAATGGTGATTATCGCAATGTTATTGTCCGAATTCAAAAGGGCAAGAGAGCCTGCCGAGATCAGCACGGCGACAAAATTATTGACCGCTCTGCCAACCCCCGACAAAAGCTCGGGAGTTTTTGAATAACGGGCAATCTCCATAAAAGAAGCGGTAAAAAATACAACAAAGAAACCTGCGGATAAATAAAAGATAACCAGCCCCAGTATAATCGGGCCCGCAAATCTGAGAATAACAAGGCAGATGGTTGACAGGATCATTACGCAATACATAATCATACTCATATACTTTCTGCCGTCAAAATCGAACAAAAAGCCTGCCGCAAGTCCGCTGAGCGCAAGGAGTATTCTCGGCCACTGTCCGATATTCACAACCCCGTTTGCGTGATAAAGGGTAATTGCATTATCCATTGTGCTGAAAATACAGGTCATAAACGCAACCAAAAAAACAAGTAAAACGCTGATTTTTACGACTTCTTTACCCGCCTTATCGGTTTTCTCGTCAGCTTCGTTTTTCGGGAACGCAGGAACGATGCTGTTCTTTTCCGCTCTTATCAGCATAACGGCCAGTAGCAATATAAACAAAGAAAGCACCGCAGCTTCGATAATATCAATGTGGATCAGGTTATTATTAGCAATTTGGAGCAATGTTCCGAGCATATAGGATAAGCCTGCAAGACGTGCAATATAAGTGTTATCCTCCAACAGACACAGCGACTTATAAAACACCGCACTTCCGAACAGACCGAGAATCAAAAACAGCACAAGCCCCATACACAACGTAAATGCGTAAGTGCTGTGACGGCATATCAGAAAAAGACAAACGACCGACAGCACTGCAGCCACGATAGAAATCACAGCTTGCAGAGCCTTTTTGCAAAGCCTTGAATACAGAGGGTACAAAGCAAATCCAACCACGCTTGCACCGAGAGCGTAATTCTGAGCGTTTACCGACTTATCACCCGACACTGTGCAGGAAATCATATCAACAAATAAAAACTCAGCCTCTAAAAAGGTAAAAGTAAACAGGCTCATCAATATGACAGCTTTTATACGGGAAACCCTGTTTTCCTTGTTAAAGGCATCGCTTTGCCTGATTTTTTTCAAAATGCTGTTCATAATCTAATCCTCTTACCTATATCGGACGCAAATCCCTTAATACTGTTCGGCTCACAGGCACCGCCGCAATTTCGGCGGCGATATTTCATTCCCGTTTATTCGTTTATTATGGTTTACCCTAAAAACAGGAACTGCCGACTTTTACTGTCAAAAATATAATAACACATTTTACAAAATAACACAAGTGCCTGCAAGACAGGGATTCATTTTTACTGACGCTGTTACTTCTTAGCCGATTGGAACAAATGTCAAGGCTTCTTGCACAGCAAAAAAATAAACCGCACAACAATGCGGTTTAAAAAATCAAATTCTTATACTGCCCGACATAGCTTTAAAGTCTTAGCTATAAAGCCTCCGGCTTTGCGGTCGGAAGATACTCTGATAAAACAGCCCTTCATATTTATGAGCTTTCTTTCTGAATAAAAGTCCACGGCAACACCTCTGACGTAACCTCCTTGCCGTTCAGAATATCAACGAGCTTCTGAGCCGCAATTCTGCCTATGTTTCTGTCCTCATAGGAAAGCGATGTTATCGTGACCGGAGAAATACGGCTAAGATTACTGTTGTCAAAGCTGACTACGGCAACGTCCTCAGGAACACGTCTGCCGGCTGAAAGCAGGCACTTAATAAGTCCGAATGCCACCTCATCGTTATAGCATACGACCGCCGTATTATCGCCAAGACGATTCAATACCTCCTGCGGATTATTGAAAAGATCCTCCTTTGTTTCGGTAATGTACCAGAACACATTCTCATCGGGGATTATCAGGCCGTTGCGAAACAGCTCCGAAATAAAGCCGGAATACCGCTGATGACCTTGAATATCATCGCTTTTGAAAAAGCCTGCGATTTTTGTGTGACCACGTTCAATAAGATGCCGCACAAGCTCCGCACCGCCCGCCTGATTATCCGCACATACAGAATATGTGCCGCTGAGCGACGGGTAATATCCGTTGAAAAACACTACCGGTATATCCATTCCTATCAGCTTTTCGTACAGATCGAAATTAGGATTCGGCATAGCTGATTTTGTACCCTCTATCAGTATTCCGTCAACGGGATCCTTGAGTATTTCTTCAAGGATAGCACGCTCATTGCAAACACGGTTACGTGTTGCAGAAAGAACAGCGGTATACTTGTTTTCGGATAATACATCATTCACTGCCCTTAGCTGACTTGGGAAAATATAGTCGCTGATGTATGTTGCAACCACTGCTATCTTTCCTGTCCTTGGATTAAGTCGCTTCGGCCGCACCACCGAGCCGCTCCCCTGACGCTTTAATATAAGATTGTCCTCTACAAGAATCGACAACGCCTTGCGTATCGTCTGACGGCTCACATCATACTGAGCTGTCAGCAGCTCCTCGGTAGGAATCGGCTGTCCCTCTTTATACAAACCGTTTTCAATATCGGTTTTAATTGCCTGTGCAACAGCTTCATATTTAGTCATTAATTATCACCTCTATGCAAAGCACAAGTTCGTGCAAAAGAATACAAATTTGTCTACACATATAATACAACTTTACCCGTTGTTTGTCAAGCAGTTTTTACTCAGCACGATATTTGTATGCTAAAAAAACGCATGTTTTGTAATATATGCACAAATCTTTCCACTAAAAAATGTGTAATTTGTGTATTGCATTTGCATTTTCTTTGTGTTAGAATAAAGGCAGCAAAAGAGAATGCAGACAAAATTCGAAGTTGTAATGGATTTATTGAAAATTTGTCTTGAGCATTCAAAAAACAAGCGAACGGAATAATATTTAATTTACGGAGGTAAAAAGCTATGAAAGTTAAGAAAATTCTCGCATCGGTACTCGGTCTGGCACTCGCAACAAGCGTATTCGCAGGTTGTAACTCCGGCGAAACCGCAAGTTCAGGCAGTGGAAACGGTTCAGGTTCTGCAAGCGGAGATCTCATCAAAGTCGGTATAATCAACAACGACCCCAACGAATCAGGCTATCGTACAGCCAACGACAAGGATATGAAGGCTAAATTTACAAAGGAGAACGGCTACGACGCTTCCTTTGCATACAGCCTTAAGAATGACGAGCAGATTGCCTATGCACAGACATTCATTCAGTCCGAAGTTGACTACCTGCTTATATCCGCAGCAGGCACTTCAGGATGGGATTCGGTACTCAAGGATGCTAAGGCTCAGGGAATCAAGGTAATCCTGTTCGACAGAACTATTGATGCCGATGAAAGCCTGTACGAAGCCTCAATCGTATCCGATATGGCAAAGGAAGGCCAGACCGCAGTTGACTGGCTGGCTTCTCAGAAACTCGATAAGTACAACATAGTACATATTCAAGGCACAATGGGTTCAGCCGCACAGGTCGGCAGAACGGGTGCTCTTGACACCAAGGTTGCCGCTGATGAAAACTGGAAACTCGTTACACAGCAGACAGCCGAGTGGAATGCTGAAACAGCACAGCAGATCGTTCAGTCCGTCATAGACAGCAACACTCCTTTCAACGTTATCTATGCTGAGAACGACGATATGGCAAAGGGTGCAGTTGCAGCTCTCGACAAAGCTAATATCTCACACGGCGTCGGCAAGGACGTTATCGTAATGGGCTTCGACTGCAACAAGTGGGCTCTCAAAAACCTCCTTTCAGGCAGCTGGAACTACGACGGTCAGTGCAATCCTTTCCAGGCATCCTACATTGACTCCATAATCAAGGATCTTGAAAATGGCACAGCACCTAAAGACAAGGTCGTAATAATGGAAGAAAAGGGATTTGACGCCTCCACTATTACTCAGGAGGACGTTGACAAATACGGTATCTGATCGTTGTGAACAGCTTAGCTGAATCAGCGGATCAGCCATGACGGTAGCGATCCGGTATGATGGATAACAAAATCCTTTGTATCGGATCGTTTTGCGTCTAATAAACAAACCGGAGGCGAAAACAATGCGTGACGAAAATGTTGTTCTCAGACTTGAGGGCATATGTAAAGAATTTCCCGGTGTAAAAGCACTTCAGAACGTTGAATTCACTCTGCACAAGGGTGAGATACACGCACTGATGGGTGAAAACGGCGCCGGTAAATCCACACTTATAAAGGTACTCACCGGTGTGTACGAAAAAGACGGCGGCGACATCTATATGTCCGGCAATCCCGAGCCTGTCATTATCAGGTCAACTCAGGATGCACAAAAAGCCGGAATAAGCACGGTTTATCAGGAGATTACACTCTGCCCTAACCTGACAGTCGCTGAAAATATGTACATCGGCAGATCAAAGGGAGCTTTCACTAAATGGAAGAAGATGTATTCACAAGCCGGCAAGCTGCTCGAATCGCTTGATATTCCGGCAAAACCGAATCAACAGCTCGGAAGCTGCTCCCTCGCAGTTCAGCAGATGGTTGCGATAGCACGGGCAGTCGATATGGATTGCAAGGTGCTTATCCTTGATGAGCCGACCTCCTCGCTTGATGAGCAGGAAGTTGAGAAACTGTTCAAGCTAATGCTTGACCTTAAGAGCCGTGGCGTTGGAATAATATTCGTAACGCACTTTCTCGACCAGGTATATGCAGTCTGCGACAAGATAACGGTACTGCGTGACGGCAAATTTGTAGGCGAGTACAATGCAGCAGACCTTCCTAAAGTAGAGCTGGTTTCAAAAATGCTCGGCAAGGATCTCAACAAGTTGTCCGATATAGACAAGTCTCAACAGGCCGAGCAGGAATCAAACGGCGAAGCTCCGGTATTTGAGGCGGAAGGACTTGTCAGCAATGCAGGCATAGCGCCTTTCGACTTCTCGATAAAAAAGGGCGAGGTAAACGGCTTCACAGGACTTCTCGGCTCAGGTCGAAGCGAATCCGTCCGTGCAATATTCGGTGCGGACAGTATAACCGGCGGTACAGTCAAGATGAACGGCAAGACAATCAGAATAAGAAAGCCGCTTGATGCAATGAAGCACGGCATAAGCTACCTCCCCGAAGACAGAAAGCACGACGGTATAATCGGCGATCTTTCGGTAAAAGACAATATAATTCTTGCGCTCCAGGTAATGCGTGGAATGTTCCGACCGATCTCGAAAGCGGATGCCGCAAAGTATGCAGACGAGTACATAAAGCTGCTGGAAATAAAGACGGCTTCCCCGGACACACCGATAAAGTCGCTTTCCGGCGGTAATCAGCAGAAAGTAATTCTTGCAAGATGGCTTCTTGCAAACCCCGTATACCTTATCCTCGACGAGCCGACAAGAGGCATTGATGTCGGCACCAAGCTTGAAATACAAAAGCTGGTGCTTAAACTTGCCGCCGAGGGAAAGAGCGTAACGTTCATTTCTTCCGAAATAGACGAAATGCTGAACGTATGTTCAAGATTGATAGTAATGCGTGACAGAAAGACTGCAGGCGAACTTGCGGGTTCAGACCTTAACCAGTCCAAGATAATGGAAACGATCGCAGGAGGTGAAAAAGCTCATGAAAACGCTTGAAACGGCAAGTGGAAACAAAATCCTCGCTTTTCTTAAAAGAGCGATCAAAAACCAGATATTCATTCCGTTGGCGGCACTGCTGATACTGGTGCTGTTCAACCTGATTGCCGACCCATCGTTCTTTGCGATCAAATATGCTCCGAACAGTGCCGGTGATATGGCGATTTCGGGCAATATCATTACAATCCTCGACAACGCCTCGGAGCTTGCGATACTTGCAATCGGTATGACGCTGGTAACGTCAGCCTCCGGCGGACAGGATATAAGCGTCGGTGCAACCATTGCAGTTGCAGGAAGTGTCGTTCTCAGAGTTCTCTGCGGCGGTGAGGTAAGCCCGGATACGCTCCACGCACCGATAATCGTTGCATTCCTCGCCTGCGCTGTCGTTTCGATGCTGTTAGGCGCATTCAACGGCGCTCTGGTCGCATACTTCAAGATACAGCCTATGGTCGCAACGCTTATCCTCTTCACCGCAGGACGTTCCATTGCGGCGTGGATAAATAACAATCAGCTCCCTGTCATAAACGATAAAAGCTTCGGCTGGTTCGGTAACTTCATTCCCGGCTCGCCGCTGCCCACACCGATATACATTGCGGCAATATGTATTATAATCATCGCACTGGTGTTACGTTTCACAAAGCTGGGACTGTTCACACAGGCAGTCGGTATAAACTCCGAATCCTCCAGACTTAACGGTCTGAACCCTGCACGCATAAAGTTCATGGCATACGTTATACTTGGTCTGTGCGTTGCAGTTGCAGGCTTCATCAAGGTAAGCCGTATCTCATCTATCAACTACTCGGTAGTCGCAAAGGATATAGAGATGGATGCTATCCTTGCGGTAGCACTCGGCGGAAACGCCCTCAGCGGCGGTAAGTTCAATATGGCGGCCTCTATACTCGGCGCCTATGTTATACAGTTCCTGACGACTACTCTTTATAAGTTCCAGGTCCCCCCTACAGCACTCCCTGCATACAAGGCGGTTGTAGTAATTATCCTGGTAGTTCTCAGTGCTCCTGTTGTACGCAACAAGCTCAAAGCATTCCGCAAGAAGTTAGCTTCTCGCAGAAATCCTGTCAAGGAGGCGAATTAGCATGAAATTTCTGAAAAATGCCAACGGCAGATCCAGGAGATTATCTGATTCTAATCTGCTTCTGGTCATCACCATTGCGATATTCGTTGTAATGTATATCTGTGCTATGTTATTCATCGGCTCAGGCTTCACAAAAGTGCAGACCTTCTTCAACATACTCAACGAGAATGCGGCTTTGATAATTCTCTCCTGCGGAATGAGCCTTGTAATGATAACCGGCGGTATCGACATTTCTGTCGGCGCTGTTACAGCTCTCGTATGTATGTGCTGCGCTATGAATCTCGATTATGGCGGAGGTAATGTAGTGACCTCCATCCTCATAGCACTCGGAATAGGAACCGCTTTCGGTCTTGTTCAGGGTTATCTTATAGCGTATCTCGAGATTCAGCCGTTCATCGTGACTTTGGCAGGAATGTTCTTTGCAAAAGGTATGACTACCATTGTCAACGCAACACAGTTCAACGTTGAAAATGAAGAATTCCAGGCGCTGAAGGAAATAAGAGTATCTCTTCCCGGAATAGGTTCGACAAACAAACACGGCGCATTCGTTCCGGCATACATAGAAATAGGCGTTATCGTCGCTCTGCTGATAGTAGCCATTCTGTTCGTGTTTCTTAAATGGGGCAGGACAGGACGTGGCTTCTACGCCATAGGCGGCAACAGCCAGAGTGCAAATATGCTCGGTATCAATGTCAAGCGCACAAAGTTCTTTGCTTACCTGATGTGCGGAGTGCTTGCAGGTATAGGCGGCTTTGTTTACTTCCTTCATGTAGGCTCCGGTTCACCCTCCCATGCAAGCGGAGCCGAAATGAATGCGATTGCCTCATCCATCATCGGCGGCACAATGCTTTCCGGCGGTTCCGGCAACATTATAGGAACGCTGTTTGGTGTAATTTCGCTGAGTACGATAAAGAATATAGTTTCCTCTCTCGGACTTGACGATGCATGGTGGACAAACATTACCGTTGCGGCAATGATCTGCCTGTTCCTTGTTATCCAGAGTGTAGTTCTTTCAAGAAAGAACAAGAAAAAGGCATAAACACAAGCCGCACTGAAACACATCTTTTCGGTGCGGCTTTTCTGTAAAGGAGAATTTATTATGAACAAAATCTACTTTGTTACCGGAAGCCAGGATCTCTACGGAGAGGAAACGCTCAGACAAGCAGCAAATGACAGTACCGTAATATCCGGTTTTCTAAACGAAAAGCTCTCGGACATCGCAGAAGTCGTATTTATGCCGGTCGTAAAGACCGCCTGTGAAGCAGAAGACATCTGCGTACAAGCGTCTTCGGACAAGGACTGTATAGGTGTTATTATGTGGATGCACACGTTCTCCCCCGCTAAAATGTGGATAAGAGCGCTGAAAGCACTGAAAAAGCCTATGCTCCACCTGCACACGCAGTTCAATGAAAAGCTGCCGTACGACAGCATTGATATGGACTTTATGAATCTCAACCAATCCGCACACGGCGACCGTGAATTCGGATTCATCTGTACGAGGCTCGGCATTAAACGTGAGGTAGTTGTAGGCTACTATCGTCACGAAGATGTTACAGAAAAGATACGCAGATTTGCTTATGCCGCTTCCGCCGTTGCGTTCAGCAGAACTCTCAGGGTAGCGATGCTTGGTAACAATATGCGTGATGTTGCAGTAACAGACGGTGACCGTGTCGAAAGCGAGATTCGTTTCGGCTGGAACGTAAACTACTATGGAATAGGCGATGTAGCAGATATTGCCGACAGTGTCACCGATTCCGAGATAGAAGCGAAAATGTCCGAATACGCCGAAAAATACACGATGGCAACCGACAACCTTGCCGCTGTCCGTGAGCAAGCTAAATACGAAACAGCTCTGGATAAATTCATCGCACGAGAAAAGATAAACGCATTCACCGATACATTCCAGGATCTCCACGGATTGAATCAGCTTCCCGGAATTGCGGCACAGAATCTTATGGCGAAGGGCATCGGCTTCGGTCCTGAGGGTGATTACAAGACCGCCGCTCTCGGTGCGGTTTTATTCAAAATGTCCGAAGGAAGAAAAGGTTCTACCGGATTTATGGAAGACTACACCTATGATCTCACCTCAGGCGAGGAGCTTGAACTTGCGGCACATATGCTGGAGGTATCGCCTGTGTTTGCGGCGAATAAGCCGGAGATACAGGTGCATCCGCTCGGCATCGGCGGAAAATCCGACCCTGCACGACTTGTATTTGACGGAATTGACGGTGATGGAATTGCAGTGTCTATGATAGACCTTGGCGACAGATTCCGTTTGGTATGCGCCGAGATCACGCTTGTAAAGCAGCCCGCTCCTATGCCCCACCTCCCTGTTGCAAGACTTATGTGGAAGCTGAAACCGGATTTTGCTACCGGTGCGGCTGCGTGGATATATGCCGGCGGCGCACATCATGCAGTAGTTTCAACGGCACTCACAGCAGAAGATATACGTCTGTTTGCAAAAATGACGAACACGGAGCTTGTTATGATTGATGGCAAGACCGACATAAACAGTTTTGAGCGGCAGCTTGAATTGCTTGACGCTACTGCGGCTCTCAAGAGGTGATAATATGACAATACAAGAGAAGATACAAAACGCAAAGACATATCTCGGAATCGAATTCGGTTCCACCAGAATAAAGGCAGTGCTTATAGACGACACATTTGCCCCGATTGCTTCGGGCAGCCACGAGTGGCAGAACCGCTACGAAAACGGCGTGTGGACTTATTCCCTTGATGACATCACAACAGGATTACAGCACTGTTATGCGGCACTTACAGAAGATATAAGGCAGAAGTTCGGAGTAACTCCGACTACCTACGGTGCAATGGGTATTTCCGGAATGATGCACGGTTATATGGCATTTGACAAGGACGATAACTTACTCGTTCCGTTCCGTACATGGCGCAATACTATCACAGAGCAGGCGGCATCCGAGCTGTCAGAGCTGCTTTGTTTCAACATTCCACAGCGTTGGAGCATAGCTCATCTCTATCAGGCGATTCTGAACGGAGAGGAACACGTCAGACATATTGCTCATATCAATACGCTTGCAGGCTATATCCACTACCGTCTTACCGGAAAGCGACAGGTCGGCATCGGCGAAGCGTCCGGTATCTTCCCTGTGGACAGCACCGGTTACAACGCAGAGTACATCAAAAAGGTTGATGAGGTGCTTTCAGCAAAAGGTTTCTCAGTAAAGCTGACTGAAGTTCTCCCTTCAGTTCTTAACGCAGGTGCAAAGGAGGCATTCCTGACCGCCGACGGCGCTAAGCTGCTCGACCCGACAGGTACACTGCAGCCGGGAGTTCCCTTATGCCCTCCCGAAGGTGACGCAGGTACGGGAATGACAGCGACCGACAGTGTGCTTCCCCGAACCGGAAACGTATCGGCAGGCACCTCGATATTCGCTATGCTTGTTCTCGACAAGCCGCTTAAGGGCTACTACCCTGAAATTGACGTAGTGACTACTCCCTGCGGCGCTCCCGTTGCTATGGTGCATTGCAACAACTGCTCCTCCGAGCTTGACGCATGGGTAAAGATATTCGGTGAATTTGCACAACTCAGCGGTCACCCTATCGCAAAGCCCGCACTTTATGATATGCTGTATTATCACGCACTGACGGGCGACCCCGACTGCGGCAACACCGTTGTGTATAATTTCCTTTCAGGCGAGCCTGTTGCAGGAGCGGAAAACGGCAGACCGATGTATTTCCGCACTCCCGACGGAAAATTCAATCTTGCAAATCTGTTCCGTGCGGAAATATACTCTACTATGGCGGCACTGAAGCTCGGAATGGATATACTTTTTGAAAAGGAGCAGGTTTCCGTTGAAAAAATAACAGGACACGGCGGTCTGTTCAAGACAAAAGGAGTTGCACAGCAGTTCCTTGCCGATGGGCTGGGTTGTGCTGTTTCCGTTATGAAGACCGCCGGAGAGGGCGGCGCATGGGGAATGGCTCTGCTTGCGGCATATACTGTATGCGGCGGCGGAAAATCACTGTCGGAATTCCTTGACAGCGAGGTATTCGTCTGTATGGAATCCACCACGCTTCAGCCCGAAAAGAACGGTGCAGAGGGATTTGCCGGATTTATGGAAAACTACAAACGTGGACTTGAGGCACAATACGCAGCGGCAAAGTAAGAAAGGACGCAATATGTTAGAGAAATTAAAGCAGGATGTGCTTGAAGCCAATCTTCTGCTCCCGAAATACAACCTTGTAACGTTCACCTGGGGAAATGTTTCCGCAATCGACCGTGAGAGCGGAATGATAGTGATAAAGCCCTCCGGTGTACCGTATGAGGAAATGACTGCCGAGGATATGGTGGTGGTCGATCTTGCAACAGGAAAAACAACCGAAGGCAAGTGGAAGCCGTCCAGTGACACGCCTACTCATCTTGAGCTTTATCGCTCCTTCTCAGCTATCGGAGGTATCGTGCATACCCACAGCCGCTGGGCTACTTCGTTCGCACAGGCAGGGGCAGGCATTCAGCCGATGGGCACAACACAGGGCGACTACTTTTACGGTGAGATACCCTGTACCCGTGCCATGACGCCCGAGGAGATTCACGGCGAGTACGAAAAGGAAACAGGAAAGGTCATAATTGAAACATTCAACAACATCGATCCTATGACTGTCCCTGCGGTGCTTGTCAAAAGTCACGGTCCGTTCACCTGGGGCAAAGACGCACACGAGGCGGTGCATAATTCCGTAGTGCTTGAGGAAGTCGCATTTATGAATTACCACGCCCTCACCATCGCACCCACTGCAGGAAGAATGCAGCAGGAGCTTCTTGACAAGCATTATCTGCGCAAGCACGGTGCAAACGCTTATTACGGACAAGGCTGATAGTGCTTGTAATCAGACGGTGACGCTAAAGCAACCGACCGTTTTAAAAGAACGAAATAACATAACCGCAGGACTGCTCAGCTTTAAATGAGCAAGTCCTGCGGATTTTGTTTTTTAAGAATAATCAAAAACTTTATATTCCTTACCGTGATGCGATTGCGGATATTCTGTTATCGCTTGACGGCGGCGGGTGCTTTGTATTACCGCATTCATAAAGGGTTTGCTTTGTGTTCTGTTGCTTTTTCTTAACTTAACTGTAACACAGGTTTGGCTTTTCTGCTGCTCTTTTACATCTCTATTGCAAACTGACAAAATGTAATATATTTCAAAAATTCTATTGAAAAATCTAAATAAATCATATATAATAAAAATATCAAAATTCGCAAAACACTCAACCGCACTATAAGTTAATAACAGCATACAAGATTTGAATTATGAGGTGATAATATCAGACAATTATTTAACAAAAGCGGCATGATGATAACATTCTTTGCCGTAACGTATTTTCTTTGCGCTTTTCTCATTTCCATGTTTTTAAATTCAGTAAGCTCAGGCGTCGCAGGCAGGCTTTCGGATAATGCGGAAATAATAACAGTTAATCAGGACAACAACTCCGAAAGCGCCCTTACCTACAGCGATTTAGGCGATATACTGTCAAAGTATAAAGCTGTCGGTGCAATAAAACTCGTAACCAAATACAATTCCGGCTACGCCCTGTTTGACTACGAAAAAACATCTTCTGAAAACAGCGCACCGACCGCCGTGATAAAGCCCGAACTTGAGCCGTACTGTATGACGATAAACGGAAGAAAAACGATAAACTTCATCGGACAGAATTACACCGTCAGCAGTATCAACATATACGGAGGTAAAGACAGCGATTTCATATTGCAGTCTGATAAGCTCAGCGGCAGCACGGTGCGGTTTTCGGGACTGACACTTATAATTGACAACAAAGATAAAACGCCCTCAGTCACCGAAAGCATAAAATCAGATATAACCGGGAAAAATCCCGATACCAATATCAGAACCGATGATATATCCAAGATAGCGGGAAAAGGCAATCTCTTTACATCAGGCAATATAGTTATCATCATTGCGATATTGCTTATCGGTCTGCTTATTCTTATGAATTCGGGCGTGTTCACATGGTCATGGATAAACTCCAAGTGCTCCGAAATAATGGCTCGCCGTATATGCGGTGCAGATGATGCGGACATTAAAAAAATGATATTCATAAATTTCCTTATGATCTCCGCAGTCGGCATACTTATCGGCTTTATTGTCACACTGCTCCTTACTCTTATTCCTGCCGTTTCTTATTATCTCGGCAATATCAGAATTTCCGCAGGACTTATATCCGTAGCGTTCATCCTTCTTATCGGCGGTATAATTTCCTACAGTCTGAGTGACAAGTATTCACACGAACAGGTCATTTCGTTAAGGAGAGTGTTATGAACAAGCAACTTATAAAAATAATTCTTTTCGATATAAAATCGAACCTGCTTTCCTGCCTGCTTCTTACATTCCAGATGATAGTAGCATTCTTTGTTATAGGCAATCTTTGCAGTATCACCGCATATAAAACTGTAACTGTGAATGCCCTTGACGGCTTTGATTTTCCCAAAAACTGCTACAGCCCGTCAAGCACCGATATTTACACCGACGGCGGAATAGTGGTTGATTATGACGACATAGAAAAGGAAAGAAACCTCAGCTATTACATAGCCGAAAACTATAAAACCGAGGGGCGTTCCGAATTCTGTGAAGAAAAAGACGGCACAGACTATTCTCTGACGGTAATTACAGAGCATTACTTTGATATATTCGGCTTTGAAGTAAGTAAAGGACGGCTGTTTCAAAATGCAGAATACGGCAAAGATCTGTCAGATAATCCGCCCGTAGTTCTCGGCAGTGACTTTGAAAACGACTATAGCATCGGCGACTTGTACCTTGATAAATACGAGGTAGTCGGAATACTGAAAAGCGGCATGAAAACAACCTTTTTGCAAGGCGACAAAAGCTCTGTCGTTTCCGCCGACGACGATGTATTTATACCTGTCATGAGCATTGAAAGCATGAAAGCACAAGGCATTGATTACCCCACCTCACTTATCTATGCCGATGATAAATCCGACCTTGCCGCAATAAATGATTACGCCGCAGAAAACGGCATGAATACATATAACTTCATATCTGCCGATGAAACAAGACAGCTTATCGACCTTGTTTCTGCAAAAGCCGATATTTCACTCATCGTCATATCATCAATAATCATTATTCTTGCGGTATTTTCAATGATACAGTCAACCCTGCTCTATGTCAGAAAAAATATCCGTGAACTGCTCATACACATGATTTGCGGTGCTTCACAGTCGGATATTCTGCTCAGGATAAGCGCCGAAGTGCTGATTATAAACCTTGTCAGCGTTGTTGTTTCATCTCTTATATTTATGTCACTCCGGACTACACTTGTTTTTATGCTGACAGGCATTGCAACGGCAGTGATAGCCGTTGTGCCGGTTATGGTGAGCATTAAGAGAAAACCGCTTATTATGCAGATAAAGGAGGAAAAGTAAATGATCAGACTCGACAACATATCAAAGACTTTCCGTGACGGTGACACACAGGTTCAAGCATTGAAAAATATCAGCTTTGAAGTAAACAAGGGCGAGCTTGTCGCAATAATCGGAAAAAGCGGAAGCGGAAAATCAACGCTTCTTAATATTCTCGGACTTCTCGACAAGCAAACGGACGGCGATTATTATATTGACGGCAAAAAAGTATCTTCCATACCGGAGCGTGAAAAAGCAAAGCTCAGGAACAGTCATATAGGCTTTGTAATGCAGGATTTCGCCCTTGTTGAAAAGTACACTGTAAAGCAGAATATAAATATCCCTCTTATATACACAGATAAGCCCATCAATAAGGAAAAGGCGATAAACGATGTATTAAAAAGCGTCGGACTGTCCGATAAAACAAACACGCCTGCCTACAAACTGTCCGGCGGTCAGAAGCAAAGAGTAGCCATAGCAAGAGCGGTGGTAAACGAACCACAGATAATCCTTGCCGATGAACCGACAGGCGCACTTGACAGCATGACCGCAGATGAAATAATGCAGATTTTCGAACGCCTCAATATGTCGGGAAAAACCGTCATAATCGTAACCCACGACAAAGACATTGCCGCTCGCTGTAAGCGTGTCATCGAGCTTTCGGATGGGGAAATTGCGAAAGGTACAAATTAATTAATTCGTGCAGTAATAAAACAAGTGTTTCTGCTTGACTTTTTCAACATTCTGAGGGTTGCCGCAGCAGCCCTTTTACTATGTCCGTATTTGTAAATACGCAAAGCTAAAGTTCAGAGAAGCGGATAAATGTGACATAACGGTATTGTTATACCGGAAGCTGTTGATATTCGGTTTTAAATGAGGAACAAAAGGAACGTTTAGCCCGTGCTCTAAAAGCCGAAATACCACGCATTTCCCTTGTGCGTCTGATGTGCGTCAGAGTTGCGTTTGCGTTCCTTGTTTTTTGTGGAAGTCTGCACTGCTATTATCGTTGAATCTACTATCGTTCCCTTTTTCAGGATCAGTCCTTTTGCTGTGAACTGCTCTACCACCTGCGAAAAAAAGCTTTTCCCGCAGCTCATTTTTTGAGATGGCAGTCTTTTTTTACAGTGCCTTTGTCTGTCGTTTATTGATCATCACAATATTCTTGCCGTCACTGCAGTATCTTTTTTCTGTATTCTGCCGGAGAAAATCCGGTCACCTGCCTGAACTGCCGTGAGAAGAATTTTTCATCATCGTAACCGCAGCTTACTGCTGTCGCATAAATGCTCATGGCGGTAGAATACAGTAAGTAGCAGGCTTTCATTACCCTTGAATTTATGCAGTCGCGGTTGTAACTTACATCAAAGCACTGCCGGTAAATCAAACGGAAATGCCCCTCGCTGACGCACATTTTTCTGCTGACTTCCGAAAGCTTAGGCATCTTATTAGGCATTGAAATTATCCTGTTCCTTATGTCGGCAAGCTCATTATAATGCGGAAGTCTTCTTCGTTCGCTTATCAGACCGACATCGTGCTCTGCATTCAACAATACGGCTGAGCGCAGCTCTCCGACCAGCGTGTTATCGGAACTGTGGTATGTGATAATAACCTGCCGTTCATCGTGCCGTGAATAAACCTCGTTGTGGAGCGATATTTTCAGTTTCTCAGGAAACATTCCGTTTTCCCTTTTGAACAGGATAAGAAATGTGTTGTCATCGGTCCGGCAGCATATTTCATGCTTAGTGCATACACGTTTTATTGCTGACGCTGTTTCTGCGATTATATCGCTGCGGTGGTTTTCACCAAACAGGTATTCTCCGCCGTCCGGGAAACTAAGCCTTACCGCCTGAATGCAGAAGTTATGCCCGGCTTCCTCCACAATGCTTTCAAATTCACAAAGATTGTAGAACCCCGTCAGCGAATCATACAGTGCGGATTGCCGCTGGCATTGCGTGAGATAGTGGATATCATTCTTCATTCGCAGAAATTCCAGCGTATCCGCAACAGTCTTGTTCCAGTCGCGGAAGCTGAAATCATAGCTCGCCGGGCGGTTGTATTCCAGCACCGTATACCCGTAAAGCCTTGTCTGAAAGCACACGGGATTCACATAGAAAATTGCAGGGGAATCGTGCTCCGTAATGAACGGCACGGGAGTTTCGCCACTGCTGAACTTTATCGGAGGTTCTGAATACTCGTTATCTATCGCACAGCACAGGAACTCACCACCGTTGAAACGTTCACTGTTCCATGCGCTGTCAAGGCACAGAAACAGCCTGTCAGCGCCGTGCAGCAGGTAGAAAAACTCGCTTACCGCTCCGGTGTATTCCTCAAGAGTACGCGATGTGGTGAGCCTGCCGGAAAACTGTGCCACGGTGCTCATAATGGTGTGATACTGGTCTATCTTTTCCGCGACAAGCTCATCTAAAAGATGCAAACGGCAGACGCCGCAGGAGCAGGTGTTTCCGCTTACGAACCTGTCGGAATTGTCTTGAATAGGACTGCCGCCGAGAATAGCATCCACAGCGTCCCGTCCCATTTTACGGCGGTTTCTGCGGTAAGTCGTCAGCAGCGGATAGTGATATATCCTTCCTGCGGTATGGTCGCCACCGGTCAGGTCGTAGCCCGTTACTGTCAGCTCGCCGGGAATATCCACTCCTGCCTCCGAAAGAACATCACACAGCCCGAACGCCATGAAATCGTTGGTACATATCACCGCCTGAGGTCGCGGAATTTCACCGCTGAGATACCGCCGGGCAAGTTCCTCGCCTGAATCGTTCCAGAAGTTTCCGTAATACACTCTGATATTATCAAAGCTTATTCCGTGCTTTACGAATGCGCGCTTGCAGCCGTTCAGACGCTTTTGCGAAGCGGCGCTGTCTCTGCTTCCCGTCAGTATGTCGATGTCCGTGAAACCGTGAACCGTTATCAGATGTTCCGTCATTTTCTCCAGGTCGGTTTCATCGTCGGAATAAACGCTCTTAAATCCATCCAACTCCCCGTCAATAACAATGGCGGGGATTTTTGCAGCTCTTATTTTATCGATTGTATCGTTGATTATTTTAATATCCCGGAATGCCTCGGCTGTGACAATAACGCCGTCAAATAAATCCGGCTCAATCAGTGAGTAAATTATGTTCTCATAATTCAGCAGATTATCGTCCTGCCAGTGGTTGTATATGTTTGAGTAGACCACAACATCGGTGTCTTTCCGGAATGCGGCTTCGGATATTCCGTATAGTATATCTCGCTGTTCGGATGCATCGGCTCTTGCGGTAATGACCGCTATTCTTCTGCGCATAATATCACCCCGTTTACAGTATAGCTTAATTCCGCACTAAAGTCAAGAGCAAAAGTGCATATTATGACTAAAAGGTGGATTAAACGAATATACGCTGTTGAATTTCTACATTGCAATGTGTATAATAAAATTAAAGCAATACCGTGCAAAGATTGTGCGTGTATTGTGCAATATGACGAAAAAAATGTAAGCAAGATGCGTACAAAATCCAATAAATGGTTTTTGTGCGGTGTTGCCCAAAAACAATGAGGTGATGCTAATGAAAATAAGCGAAAATTGCTACAAGCTGGAAAATACGGCTAATCCAATTTCGCCGAATGTATTCTGCGCCGACCCGACAGGCGTTGAGTACAACGGCAGACTTTATATTTACGGCACTAACGACCATCAGGAATACGAGGCAGTCGGCGATGACGGAAAGAACGGCTATGCTCACATAAAATCCATCGTTATGCTGTCAACTGACGATATGGTGAACTGGGAATACCATGGCTTCATAGACGTCGCAAAAATAGCACCTTGGATAGTGAATTCATGGGCGCCGTCCATAGCTTCCAGAGTTGAGGCGGACGGAAAAACTCATTTTTACCTTTACTTTTCGAACAGCGGCTGCGGTGTAGGAGTGCTTACGGCGGAACACCCTCTCGGACCGTGGAGCGACCCTCTCGGAAAGCCGCTAATCTATCAGAATATGCCGGGACTTGAAAACTGTCCTGCGCCCTTTGACCCGGGAGTATGCATCGACGAAAACGGCACAGGCTGGCTTGCGTTCGGCGGAGGGACTCCACCTGACGGTAATACGCTGCACACAAATGTACCTAAGATAGTGCGGCTCGGAAAGGATATGCTTTCGTTTGACAGCGATTTTGTTCCGATAGACGCTCCGTATTTCTTCGAGGCAAGCGAGCTGAACTACGAAAACGGAACGTTTATCTACACATACAGCACAGACTGGCAGTCAAGAGAAAACTGGAACAGAACGGACGTTCCTGCGCCGGGAACATGCAGCATGGGCTGTATGACGAGCAAAACTCCCCTTGACCCGGAAAGCTGGCAGTTCAAGGGCGGATTCTTCCTGAACGCCGGTGATTCCGGAATGGACTGGTGCAACAATCACACCCACCTTATCGAATATAAGGGAACAAGGTACATTCTTCACCACACACTTCACATTCAGGAGCGCACGAAAACAAAGGGAGGATTCCGCGGTATGTGCGTGGATCTACTGCCTTACACGGATACGGAATTCCCCGTCACAAAGGCAACACGCGAAGGCGTCACGCAGACTCAGCCGCTCGACCCGTATAAAGCTCACAGCGGTGCGGAGATGTTCACCTGCGCAGATATGTGGTACGAACAGATATCCACCGGCAAAATGGCTGTGAAGTCGCTGGCAGGGGGCGCATGGACTTACATAAAGGGCGTTGATTTCGGCAAGGGCACAGAAAAGCTGCTCGTTACCGCAAAGGGCATGGGCGTTATCGAGCTTCGTCTTGATGACAGGAATGCCGAACCGTTGGGAGTGATCGAACTCGCAAATGATGGATTTGATAAAATCCCTGTGGTTCTTCCCACAAAAATAACAGGAATTCACAATGTATATTTTGCATTTTCAAGCAAGGACATCTGCCTTGAAATATGGCAGGCTGAATGAAAGGAGTAATTATGAACAAGAAGATAACGGCTTTGATTTGTACAGCGGCTATGCTGCTTGTTTCCGGCTGTTCCGAGCAGAACGGCTCGAATGATTCACCTGTGCAGACAGAAAGCTCTGCCGACAGCGTAGACAGTGTGAGCAAAGCGGAAACAAGCGACAAACCTGACAACGAAACAATAATCGACAGCCTTAACAACGGAATAATAATCGACGAGGTAAGCGGAAATGTCTACAAAAACGAGAGTAACGCAAATCCCATCTCGCCGAACATATTCTGCGCCGATCCCACCGCGGTGGAATATAACGGAAGGCTTTACGTTTACGGCACGAACGACCAACAGCAGTCGGAAGAGGGAACAAAGAACGACTACGCCTATATCAAATCGCTTGTGGTATTTTCCACCGACGATATGGTAAACTGGATATATCACGGCAGGATAGAGGTCGGAGAGATCGCGCCGTGGATAAATAACTCGTGGGCACCGTCGATAGCTTCCCGCGTTGAAGACGACGGACTTACGCATTTTTACCTTTACTTCTCAAACGGCGGCGCGGGCGTGGGCGTGATAACCTCCACCGACCCTGTGGGACCGTGGACCGATCCGCTCGGCGAGCCTCTGGTTTATCAGAATATGCCTGGGCTGGAGAATTGCCCCGCACCCTTTGATCCGGGCGTGTGCATTGACGAAAATGGCGTAGGCTGGCTCTCCTTCGGCGGAGGCACACCGGCGGACGGCAACACTATGCACAGCAAGATCCCGAAGATAGCAAAGCTGGGAAAGGATATGCTCTCCTTTGACAGCGAATTTGTTTCCATTGACGCTCCCTACTTTTTTGAGGCGAGCGAGTTGAACTATATCGACGGAGTATATTACTATACATACTGCACCGACTGGCAGGATCACAAGACCGGCTGGAAGGAGTACGAGGGGGTCGATGTTCCGCCCGCGTGCAGCATGGCGTATATGACCACCAAGACCCCTCTCGACGCAGATAGTTGGGAATGCAGAGGACCCTATTTCTATAATGCGGGAGAGAACGCCGACGGGGCATCCGGACTTCGCTGGGCTAACAACCACACTCATTTCATTGAATATAAGGGCGTAAACTACATCATTCACCATACGCTTCTTCTGGAGGAGCTTATGGGAGGAAAAGCGGGCTTCCGCAGTATGATGGCAGACTATCTGCCCATGGACAAGGCAACGGGCGATATCCCCATAACTGCGGCAAGCAAGAAGGGCGTAGCGCAGATAAAGCTGGTCGACCCCTATACCTATAACAGCGGCGCGCTGATGTTCACCTGTGCGGATATCGGATACGACAAGGTAACTGATCCTGCCGCAAAAAGCACCGCCGACGGCGCGTGGATATATGTAAGAGGAGCAGACTTCGGCTACGGGGCATCAGAGTTTATCGCTGAGGTCAAGGGCAAGGGAAGAATAGAGGTTCGTCTTGACGATATCTCCTCCGAAGCCGCCGCATTCGTCGAGTTCGACTGCGCGGATTATACCAAAATACGCTCGGACAGCTTTGCGAAGTTTGACGGAAGAAACCATGACGTTTATTTCGTATTTTCCGGCTCCGATATAGAGCTTAAGTCGTGGAAGTTTTCAAAGGGCGACGAGCAGCTTCGTCCCGAAGAGAGCATAGCCTCCACCGATATACCCTACAAGACGCTGGTATTTTCGGGACAGACCGAGCCCGGACCGAGCCCCTCTGCGATGCTCGACATTCCGAAGAACGGGGACTATTCCATAAAATCCTCTTCTTTTGACAAGGACAGTGCCATAGTCAACCTCGGGTTTATTAATACCGATACCGATGCGAAGTATAAGGTGCTTGTGAGATCGCTGACGCTGGCAACCGAAAACGGAGAGGTTGAAATTCCCGTAAATAAGGAACTCGATCCCGCAAGCTCGACGGAAAACGGGCTTGAAAACGGCTGGGGCGGCTCCGAGGTCGGATCGCTGATTTACGGCACGGAGGAATGCGGAATATTCGCGGTGAAAACAGACATAGAATGGATAAACTATCGTCTGGCACTTAAAATAAACGGCGAAGAGACGCCGTTCACATCCATCACTTACAATGTCACCGTAAGCGGTCTTGAGCTTGACGGCTGACGTCGGCAGCGGAAAATCAGGAGAAAAAAATGAAAAGACTCGTTTTGCTCGCCGCGGCGCTGACGGCTGCATTGTCGCTGACGGCATGCGCAGCGGAAGTGGGCACGGGCACCGTGACGTCGAATCTGCTACCGTGCGTCACCGCCGAGCCCGAAAAAGAGGAGGATACCACAATGCTTGATAAGGATATCATAAAATCCACGATAACTTCAACCGACGACGGCAACGGAAACTACACAAATCCCGTTATTTTCGCCGACGTGCCCGATATTGATATAATCCGCGTTGACGACGCGTTTTATATGGTTTCGACGACCATGCACCTGTCTCCGGGGTGCCCCGTAATGAGATCCTACGACCTTGTAAACTGGGAAACGGTAAATTACGTTTTTGATACACTGGACGACAGGGATAATCTTGCCTTAAGAAACGGGGAAAACAATTACGGCAAGGGTCAGTGGGCGACTACCCTCAGATATAACGACGGTGTGTATTACGCCGGCTTCACTTCCTTCTCCACCGGAAAAACTTATATCTATCATACCGACGATATAGAAAACGGGAAATGGGACAGGTTCGTGTATGACGAGTGCTTCCATGATATGAGCCTTTTGTTCGACGACGACGGCAAGGTGTATCTTGTCTACGGAGGCGGACAGATATGGTGCATTGAACTGGAAAAGGATCTGAGCGCGGTCAAGCCCGGAACCAAGAGAAAACTCATCAACGACGCGGGACTTGTCAAGGGCTGCCTTGCCGAGGGTTCTCACGTCTATAAGCTGAACGGATATTACTATATTTTTATCATAACATGGCCTCCTCATAGCAAAAGAACGCAGCTTTGTTACAGAAGCAAAGCGCTCGACGGCGAGTGGGAAATGAAAGTGATAATCGACGATAATATGGGCTTCAGAAATGACGGTGCCGCACAGGGCGGTATCGTCGACGATAAGGATGGCAACTGGTATTGCTTTGTATTTCAGGATCACGGGGCGGTGGGCAGAACTCCCGTTTTGTCGACCATGACATGGGAGGACGGCTGGCCGGTCGTCGGCGTTGACGGAAAGGTGCCCAAGACCGCTAAGATTCCTTTCGCGGGTCACGAGAAAAAGAGCGTCGTCACAAGCGACGAATTTATCAACTCACAGATAGTGAGATCCTATCACAGCTTTGCCGACACGCCAGAGGAAGCGGGCGAGAGCGATTATAACGGCTCTAACCTCGGGTTGGAATGGCAATGGAACCACAATCCCGACAACCGCCTCTGGTCGCTCACCGAGAGGAAAGGCTATCTGAGGCTGAGAACGGGCGATGTCTGCGGCACTGTTGCCAATGCGAGAAACACCCTTACGCAGCGAACCTTCGGACCGGAATGCGGCGCATATATAAAGCTCGACGTTTCGGAAATGAAAGAGGGCGATGTTGCGGGGTTTGCCGCCTTCGCGGAAAAATACGGTTATGTCGCCGTAAAAATCGAGGACGGGAAAAAATATATCGTAACGGTTTGGTATGACGATAACGACAACGTTGAACAGGAATTTGAAACGGAAAGGGTCGAAATAGCGGAAAACGAAGTGTATCTGCGGGTCGACTGCGATTTCAAAAACGCGGCGGACAAGGCGTATTTCTATTACAGCCTCGACGGCGATAACTGGACGAAAATAGGAAACACGCTGCAAATGAATTATTACGGTCTGCATTTTATGGGATACCGTTACGCGATATTCAATTTCCCGACAAAGCAGTCGGGAGGTTATGTTGACGTGGACTTTTTCAGGGTGGAAAACAAGCTGCTCAAATAAACTGATAGATTCAATGCGTTTCAGCCGCGCAGGGGGTCAGACCTTGTGCGGCTTTTTCTTTTTCGGGCTGCTGTTTTTTCTTTTTCGGGCTGCTGTTTTTTCTTCTTTCGGGAGGAAAGAGTTTTTTCCATTGAAAAAAAGCGGCTTTGTGTTATAATTTAAGTACAGTACTGCGGCAGAAACTGCAATACTGCTAAGAAGGAGCAAAAGTAAAGTCAAAATTTGAGCCGCATTAAACAAAGAATACGGCTGCAAAAACCACCCACCTCATAATGGGGCGGGTGGTTCATATTCAGTTAAATTGTTGCAACCATTCGTTAATTTCATCTTTTGAGGCTCCGCCGCCAAACCTCTTACCGCTTTCCCATTCGAGCGCTTTCATATTATCCTCCTCTGTCGGCTCAGATAGAGTAATACTTTCGGGCGGAGTGCTTTTCTCGGCTCTCGGGATTTACAACGGCGAGAAGTTCTTCCCGGGTTATACTATCTCTATTGATGAGGTTAAGGTAAACGGCGAAGTCCGTGAGCTATCCGGCAAGGAATATACCTGTTCCGACGACGGTAACTGCACGAGAGTAAACCTCTATAACCAGTGGGTAACATCTATCCCCGATGACTGCAGACACGCCGATGGCGACAAATCCGATCTGTCTGCGACTGTTCTTTCCGTCAAAGACAATGAGATACTTTCGACGCTGGAAATAACATTCACTTATTCAGCGCCATAAATCAGATTACCTGTGATATTCAAAATCAAAACCGACGGATTCCACCGGCACAGTGGTCCGTCGGTTTATGTGTAAAGACATTGGAGGAACCATTATGAATTATACAAAATCAGTTGAAAAATGGGGCGTTTTCGAGTTTTGCTCCGAGGGAACCACCGCTGGCAACCCATTCCTGGAACGCAGTATCACTGCGCTATTTGAAAGCGATTCCGAGCGCAAAACCGTAAATGGTTTTTACGATGGGAACGGAATATACAAAGTAAGATTCATGCCATCGTTTGAGGAAGAATACCATTTTACGGTCTGCGGGAATTTTTCTGACAGTAAATACGAAGGAACTTTTTCTGTCACGCCGCCGTCTGAAAATAATCACGGTTGCGTAAAGGTACATAACAAATATCATTTTCAGTATTCCGACGGAACACCTTATTATCCTGTCGGCACAACCTGTTATGTATGGAATCTGCAAAGCGATGACCTTATCGCACAAACTCTTGAAACTCTGAAAAATTCCCCGTTCAACAAGATACGTTTCTGCATATTTCCTAAAAGCTACTGCTACAATTCACGTGAGCCGCGCTCTTATCCATACGAGGGTACTCCGGTTGACGGAAGTGCTATAACAGAGGACAATGTGTGGGGCTACACTCCGGACTCCAAGGGCAACAACTGGGATTTTGAGAGGTTTAACCCCAAACATTTTCAGCATATTGAATACTGTATCACCGAGCTTCAAAAGCTGGGTATTGAGGCAGATATTATCCTCTTTCACCCGTATGACCGCTGGGGCTTTTCAACAATGACACCGGAGCAAAACGAACTTTATCTGAAATACACAGCGGCAAGGTTTTCGGCTTTCAGAAATGTATGGTGGGCATTTGCTAATGAATATGACCTGATAAAAAACAAGAGCATTGAGGACTGGGAACGATATGCGCAAATAATCGTAGAAAGCGACCCGTATGATCACCTGCGATCAATACATAACGGTAATCAGTTTTACGATCATACAAAGTCATGGATAACGCACTGTAGCATTCAGCGTTCTCCGGAGGGAACATCAGAGTGGAGAAAAAGCTATGGCAAACCGATAGTAATTGACGAAATGCTATACGAGGGAAATATTCAGTATGCGTGGGGCAATATTTCGCCGCAAGAGCTTGTTCGGAGGTTCTGGGAAGCACTTTGCCGCGGCGGCTACGGTGGTCATGGCGAAACCTACATAGACGATAAGGCGGTATGGTGGTCTCATGGCGGAGAGCTTAAAGGTGACAGCCCGGAAAGAATAGCTTTTATGCGAAAAATACTTGAGGAAGCTCCGAACGGCGGATTGCGACCCAAAAACATGGAATGGGACGAGCTATGTGTGGTTCCGGAAGATGAAAATCTAGCTGATGAAACCGGTTATCACCTGTTTTATAACGGGATTTCGCGTCCGGGATTCAGATATTATCATATTGACGATAATAATATATACACCGTCGACATTATAGACACATGGAATATGACGGTTGAGAATGTCGGAAGTTTTAAGGGACGTTTCAGAATTGATCTGCCCACAAGAGAGTATCTTGCGGTTAGAATTAAGAAAGCTGAGAATGGGATAGAATAATGTTCGCCCGATATGTTTGGTTCTGAAAAAAGAACTGTGTAAATGCGAATAATCACGAAAAATATATAGTAACATATGCAATCCTAATAGCAAGCACACAAAACACATCGTCCGGCAAAGGAAAATATCCGCAATACGTCAAAGTATTATCTAACAGACCGCAACGTAACACGGAAAACAAAACTGTACTCTGCGGGTATACTTGCTTAGAGGACGATATTTTCGGTGAAGTGGAGAGTTTGCTATGTATGAGTTATTCAAAGAAGCCGTGCTTGCTTCAGGACTTGATGTTCTAAATCAAACCTTGGATGTTACGGAGGGTGACTACTGTTGAATTAAGATTGCCTTTTTGCCGGTGGCAAGTTATTAGCAATTCATTTCAAAAGCAGCAGATGGGCTGCGGTCAGGTGCTGGAATTGATCGTTGCATAACACACTGTGTTCTTAATCACAAAAAGGAAACACTTAATCAGTTTAAATCTGATGAGGTGACCTATTATTCTACAATTCTGGCGTGTTCAGACTTGGGTAAAGCTGTAGCTTGCAGACGGGACATAAATTTAAGCCCACTCGGTGAACTTCAGTATGAAAACGATCTGTACACCGACAGCATATATCAAAGGCTGATGGACGGGCTTCGAAACAGTGAATGTGAATATGGACATACCACCTAAAAAAGTGGACATATCTACATACCAATCGTTAAAAGGTTTAGCCGTAGGAAATAAAACTGGCTCCGCCGTGACCGTTTTCAGTCACCGCAGAGCCTTCTTTCGTTAAATTGTATCGATAAATCCCATTAAATAAAGACTTTCGGATAAAGAAAACGGACACCAATCAAGATACGCATTGTATCAAAATTGGTGTCCTGTTATGAAAGAAGTGACCTACTTTGATACGAAATGCACACGCCGCAGACCTTTCGTTAAAAGATGCACACCTTGACAGAAATGACAAACATAATCTCCAACCTTGGTGGAGTCATCGTCTGAGATTTCACCTCATATAGTGTAAGCGTCTTTTAATGCTTTGAAGGTTGAACCTTTCATTAGATACAAATCCCCACGACTTCGTGTCATTGCAACATACAGTTTGTTAAGTGTTGATAGCTTTATAATGTCAGGATTAAACTTATCGCTATCGAGATTATCAAGACCATCTGTCAAAATCACACAAGCAGAATCAATTGTATCGCCCTTGGAATATGACCAATTAAGAGATGGAAATGAATACTTACCAGCATTCTGAAATACCAGCTTGATAACTCGATCGTCGTCCAAAACTGAAGATGGGTCATTGTCAATCCACTTTACTGCTCCGTCATGATCTCCGGTTGATGTAATGCTAATGTGGAGTTTTTCTCTCACATAGTCACATATCTCTGCTGAACAGCGTCTTGATTTATCTAAGGTAGTTAAATCTACTTCAAAACCAGCCTTTTGCAGTTCTGCAACAAAATCATCGTAGCTCACATCAGTGGATTTATTTTTAAATGGTTTTCCAGAATTGTTTGTTGCGGAAACAGAATGTTGATGGTAGTCGCCAACAAGAACAATATCGTTGAGTTGCTTTGCCAACGCCATAATCAATTCATAATCATATTCTCGAAAATCCTGAAACTCATCGATCAGTACACAGTCATAAAACAAATTTAGACGTGCGGCTACTCTTTTGATAAGGGATTCTTGATTTTTCTTCACCTGTAAAACAAGTTCGGACAGGGTTGCACAGTAGTATTGTCCTCGTTTTGTGACATAGTGTTCAAGTCGATCTTTTTTCTTATAGAGCGGATTGGCAACAGGTTTTCCTCGGATATTCTTTATTGTTCTGGAGGGAGGATCTATTGTACAGATTCCACGACTAAAAAATTTAGGACACCCGAAGTGCTCGGATATGCTCGATTCATAAGGCAATATCATCTGATGATAGACAAATGAATCAAAGGTTGATACCGTTGTTAATTCTGGCACACAGCCATGTGCATCGCATAGCTCTTTCTGAATATTGTGGATGTTTTCATGAGTAAAAGCCAGTATCAGATTACGTTTAGTCGGGTCTATCTTATGGCAGATATGATAGGTCTTTCCCGCACCGGCTACCGCCAAGATTACTTTCTTAGCCATTCAATCGCATCCTTTATATACTGTGGCACTGCAAATGTTTTGCAAGAAGTAAGCATCTGATATGCCACATCTACTTTGCTGTTTAGCATCTTACCTAACACCGCACCATAATCTTTGTCATGGAATTTATAGGTTGCTCCTGCCTGAACATCAATCATTCCATCCAAGATGGTTTTATTCTCTTTATAAACGCAGGCTTCCCAAGTCCATTCGTCAACTGTTGCACCCATAAAAATGTGCTGTAGACTGTTGACCTGGTTGAAGGAAACTGCTTCTGTTATTTTATGAGCTTTCTTGTCGTTATCTGTGACAACAGCAATTTTCTTATCCGTTGCCTTCGCTATTTCAAGATAACGCTTATAAGAAATGCCATTACAGGAAATTACAGAGATGCCATCTTCTTCGATGGTGTTACCTATGATTTGCTGGTAGAACATTGGAAGAAGGAGAAACTCTGTTGCCCCTTCAACCAAAAACACCTTCTTGGATAACAATAACTGCAAGAAGGCATTGTCATCTGCACGGACGAAGAACTCAGCAACATCTGACTTTACATCTTTTAAGTTCTTAACTTCATCTTCTGTAATCCACAAAACATTGTTCAGGTTTAATCGGCTGACAATCATGTTGTTGTGGGTAGCCACGATGATTTGAGAATTTTCCTGCTGATCCGAAATCTGCTGAAGCATCTTTCTCAGTGTCGAAAAGCTAAGATGATTCTCTGGTTCTTCCATTAGGATAACATCCAATCCATTCGCTCTGTCCAATGCGATTTGCGTCTTGATAAGGCTTTCCATACCACTACCACGATTTTCGAGGGCAATGGAATCTTCGTAAATAGACAACACTGTTTCCAGAACAACCTTCTTGCTGTCTACACCAAACTTTTGGTTTTCACTGAGTGCAGGCAAGCCAAGATTGTCAAAAGCTTCAATCAGCTTACCTCTAAACTCATTCTTAGCCTTTGCTTTCGTTGCGTCGTCATACCTGCTTGTAAACAACGTCCTGTTGAAATAGTTGAAGGACGGAGTCGCAGCACCGCTTGTTGTGTTGATAGCCAGGAAGTTCAGCGGTCTCTTAATCATCTGATACGGACGATTAGCAAATGTTGTCCAGGTCAGCACATAGTATTCATACGGAATCTTACCTTCCTGAATGGACTGCTCCATACCAGCGCCAAGTTCTTCGTCATACTTGCATTCAAAGCAGATACCAAACTTCTCGTCCTGATGTTTTTTCTGTCCGTATACTTCTCCATAGAAGTAAGAAGCATTTTTCTGTTGTGGATCAAGCACCAGCTCTACCTCAATACAGATTCGAGGAAGAGTTTTAACGCTCGGTTCAGCATTGAATTTAGTAACCATCTGTGTGTTGAATAAATCTCGCAACACAGATTTGTCGGTGTTTCTATACTGCTGATTTAGCACGGTTTTTAGTGCATCCAAAATCGTGCTTTTACCAGCTTCATTCTCGCCAACAAGAATGTTCATGCGTTCATTAAATTGTACATCCAATAAGATGAATTTCTTAAATCCCTCTATATGCAACGATTTTATATAATTCAAGTAAATCACCTCTCATTATGTGTTGAACTTCATCTCGTTCGAATAATTACAAACCAAACAGTTTTTGCATTTCTTCTTCCATCGTTCCGTTCTTTGCGTACTCCAAAGTATCGCAAAGGCGGATATTGTTTTTATCAATGTATATCTCATCGCTGAATCCGAGAATGTACCGCAGGCAGATTCTATATATGATCTCCGTTGGAGCACATCCATATACCTGCTTGGCAAAGATATGATTCAATCTTTCAGCATCGTCGGGATACAACGCTTTCATGCGCTTGCTCTGATAGAGCCGTGTCACGATCTCCGTCACATACATTCCCGACTTCATATACAGGTCGGCAAATGTTGCATCAGGATCGTCAAAGCAGCCGGGATTTTCCTGCTCAAGCCTGTCAACCATGTCCTTCACTACCTTTTTCGGCGTGAATATCTGGTTCGTGCGCTGGGGAGGAATAAAATCAAAGATGTCTCCCTTATGGTCAGGCTCAAAATAGTTCGCAAGCTCGGCACGTTTTTTCAAAAACTCCTGCACGGCATCGTTGAACACGACCTCGTCAAACAGGTGGCCGTCAAAGTGCTTCTGTTCACCGCTTTCAGACATATAGTCGCCGCCGTCACGCAGCATACGGAACTGGTCAAGCGTCACGCCCTGCCCATTCTGCGGATTGACGGTAACCTCCCAGAATACCTCGTCCGGCACAAGGGTGTCAAAGTTCGCAAGCGTGGTATTCTCATCGCCATAAGCCATGAGAAATGCCGGAATCGTACGGGAGAAGCCGCGCAGATGGTCGCGGACGCTGCCCTCGATAGAATCCTTTTCCGCATTCAGCTTTTCGGTTTCTACCGTTTCGACGATGGTTTCCGCAGCTTTCTTCACCGTCTCATCGCTATGGAGCTTCCTGCTGATGTTGTCGACCATATCACGGTAGCCCTGGAGACGCCTTGCGGCATACTCTTCATCAATTTGCGTGATCTCTGCCATCGTGGCTCCGGATCGCTGTGCCTCCTGGATTCTGTCTTCGCGCTCTTTGGCAAGCTGATGATCCCGAATCGTGTAATCGCCGTACGCACGGTTTACGACCGTGTCCGTGGTCTCTTGAATTTTGCGCTCCAACTGATTCTGAGTGGATCTTCTCAAATCGCCGCCATACTGCGCTCTTGCGGAGTCCATAAGAGTGTCCGCGATCGGCCTTGAGAACTGTTCGCTGAGCGTTTTTAACTCATCTTTCTTGGGATTCGGCGTCAGTTCCACTTTTCTCTGAATCTCCTCCACGGCTGCCGCCAACTGATCCTCAACATCCGCATAAACCTTGTCGCCAAAAAGCTCGCTTGCCGTTCCGATGACCTGCTCTCTCGGAATTTCAACCTCGCCGTTCTCGTTCAGGTTAAGTGCGCCTGCCGTAGTCTCATCCACAGCCGCAGGAGCAAGTGCCTTCGGTTCTTCGATTGCCTGCATATTGTTGATGATGTCGATGATCTCCTTCGGTGCGCCGAAAATGCCGCCGATGTTTGCAAACAGGAAGTTCGACATAAAGCCCCGCTCCACGACTTCTCTTGCATGGATATGGCGTGGGATCGTGAGAACCTTTTCTGCGTCAAGCTCTATCATTGAGCCTTCATCATCTTCACCATAGACCGGGAAGAAGTTCAAAAGCTCTCTGACGTGCTGCTTGCGGCTGTCAAAGTCGCCCTTGTCGCCGGATGTCTCCGGGATAAGGTCATTGGCAAACTGCTCAAAAATCGTAAGGGTACGGGCAGGGTCAAAATCGAACACATAGGCGTTCTGTTTTCTGTAAGAGTTTCCATCTTTATCATGAAACAGGCACGGATTCTGCGCGCGGAAAGCCGCCTGCATATAGAGAGCCGGGCTCGCCATGTTGGATAGCATGAGAACCGCCGTCCATTCGGGGATCGTCACGCCGGTAGTCAGCTGCCCCACGGATAAAGTGATGGTTCTATCGTGCTCCGAGATCGCCTTTGTCACCTTGTCAAAGGACTTCTCGTTCTCGTCATCATCGTCAAGCCTTCCGTCGCCGGCGGCAAGGGCAATTTCGTAATCCTTAAATACAGGATGTAGCTTCAATTTCTTTGCAAGGGCTTTTGCACTTGCTACACGGTTAAGAATCCAGAAGGTGTGCTTCAATTCATTGCGGAGTTCAGGCGTAGAGAATGGGAATTTCTCCTGCCGTGTCATGGCATCAAGAAACTTATCTACATCTGCGTCATGGATGAATTTCCCAGACTCGTTCGTCTTGAAAAATTCGTTCAGGTCAAAGGCGAATTCTTCAATATCATCCTCCGCAAGCTCTATGCCTCTTTTTACCCTGTCCCGGACAATATCGGACATCTGGTAGGTAAAGAGAGAAAGACGCGGCAGTTTTGCATAGGGGTTTTCTATCTCGCTGGAAGCATCCCAATCGCGCTTCTTTTTCTGCTCATCGGCATACGTCCAGTTGTAGATGGCGCTCTCCGGAAATTTATCATTTGCCAGAGCCTTGAACGGTGTGCCGGAAAGATGCAGCGTCCACTTGCGGCGGATATGGTTAAAGGCAGTGTCGGTCTTATAGGTATCGACGCCCTCGTGGGCTTCATCTACAATGAGAATATCCCATGTCGGCCCTTTCTCCGCACTGACCTCCGACAGCTTATCGAAGCGTCCGCCGAAATAGATAGAACCCTTCAAATCCTGCAGGCTGACAAACTCAATGCAGCCCTTTGTATTATCATTGAGCTTTGCCATGTATTCCTCACGGCTGTAGACAAATTTCCTGTCCTTAATCCCGTCCACATTGCTGACAAAGATATAGCCGGACTGCGGACCGAAGAAGGTCTCATAATCCTGATACCAGGAATTTGCGATCGCCGGTCGGTTCGTCACGATGAGAATATTTTTTGCGCCGATCTTCATGCACAAGTCATAGGCGGACAGAGTTTTGCCAAAGCGCGGCTTGGCATTCCAGAGGAATTCGGCATTTTCACGGCTGCTGAAATAATCCGCCGTTCTCTGTACAGCCTCCGCCTGCTCATCGCGGAGCTTGTAAGGAATGACAGCATCAGCGTCATTTTCCGAAACCACGCCGTGATTCTGCGTAAAGTCAATATAATTCCCACGGGCGGTGTTCGGCTCAATGCGAAACCACTCCGTTCCCGCCTCACGGGAGATGCCGAGCTTTTTCAGATAGGCATGAAAGTCCTTATCCGTAAACGTACCGTATGGCTCTGTCATATAGGCGGCGCGCAACACCCACCAGGTCTTATGCGCAACACCAACTGTGTGCGTCTGCTCGTTGATACGAGTTTCCACATCCCGCTCAGTAAAGCCGATCTTTGTCCAGCCGTCATGCGCCGGCACGCCAGGAGTGGTATAGGCATAGCACTGCGGAACGACCTTTGAGGCTGTTTTGATCTGTATCGCTGCCATTATGCCATCTCCTTTACATGAGATTCTATAAACTCGATCTCCTTTTCGTCCAAGCCATACTTTCGGTAAAGCTGTAAATCAATCTCGTGAATAGACTTCGACCAGTCGATATCGGAGGATTGGGTGAAGTCTTGAAGGGGAATCAGCTTCCAAACACCGCGATCATTGTCTTGTGTTACTTTAAGCACGCCTAAGATGATACGCGCAAATTTCGATTTGATATATTTCATGGCTGCGACAGCTTCAAACTCCGTATTGAAAGAGCCAATACCGATAAATGACTGTGTATAGCCGATTAACGGCTCGCTGATTAACGGCGTAGACAAAACCTCACCTAATGCACCTGAACCATTTGCGCGCGGAACAAGGACTTTCCATTTGTCGATGTTTTCATGAGACATATCGACATACTTCAACGGAATGTATTTCCATGTACGCTTGTTCTTCAGAATGCCTAACACCTTTATATCATCAGTACCTTTGGGGGTATCTGTAAAAATTCTAATCTTGTCAAATGCATTATTTCTAAAACGCTTATCTCTCCCGTTTGAGCCAATGATACTTTTATATTCCGAATAATCTGCATACAAAGCGTCCAAATCAAAACGCACCTGTGTATACACTATTGATGCAACACTATAGGCTTCATCAGAAACAGCAGCTTTATTTACGATACTGTTCAGTTCAGGGAAAGCAGTAAAAGTTCCAATTTTACCGAAGGCTTCTCCCTCATCTCGGTAAGTGATTGCAATACCGCCCTTAATATCCGTATTTGGGAAGACCTTTGTGCAATCAGCTTCATACTTCATAACTTTAAAATGCTCGTCATTAAGCATTTTTTCGTTCCATGCCTTTGGCGTACTTCCTGCATTAAAGAGAAAACGAGCAGGGTGGATGAGTTCCACTTTTTCTGCCACCTCGTAGGTAGCGTCCATAAAATAGTTATAGACGGGCTTTGCAAAGTTACCGTTATCTCCTGAATTCTCAAAATCCTCGTTATAAGGCGGATTCCCAATCACATAATCAAACAGTTTCTTTCCCATAACTCACATCTCCTTCAGTTTTTTGAAAAGCATGGAGTTTTTACTTCTCCAGTCAAATATCCTGCACGGTACGGCTTCCAGCTCATCGTCTTTTTCGTCACCCATATCCCCGAACATATCAAAGAGCGTAATCTGACGAAACTCTTCATATGGCTTTCCGAGCGGAATGGTGTCTTTCAGCCCGTCCATCTGCCAAATGTTCCAGGCGATCTTGTTCGCCATCTGCCGCAGGAGCTTGTCGTCCGGTTGTCGCTCCCAGCGCTCCTCGTAGTATTCCGTAAAGGTCAGCAGCAGATTGATCCGCGCGATCAGAACATTGTCGCCCTGATACTCATAGCCGTAGCAGGCCTCAAATGCCCGGAGCGTCCATTTCAGCCAGTCCACATAGTCTTCCGTATTCTCGTTTACGATGCGTAGCTTTCGGTCAAGCATCCCGATGCGCCGCATGGGCGGGACGATCAGATCGCCCGTCGATACATCATACCGGGAAACCAGGTACGGAGCTTCTCCGCAGGTGATCTCCAGCCGGCGGGAGTCCACATAGTGCTGCCACTTCTTTTTTTTCGGGAATTCGATCTTCCCCTCCGACACCGTCCAGGTATGGTCGCTGTTTTCCGTGTTAAACACGCCGCTGCGCCCGAACCAGTCCTCATCGCAATGATTGTTCATCTGATTGCAAAGCCATGCGGGCGTGAACACCTCCGCTTTCTTCCGCGTCCGCTGCGCCTGCGCCTCCTGCGACTTCTGGATGCGGGGGCGGATGAGGTCGGTTCGCCGCAGGATGGCGTTCGCATCCAGCTGCACCTTGTCCGTGAATTCTTCACCAAGTTCATCATAAGTGTCCGTCGCCCATATGATATTCTTTTTTGTCGTTTTATCTTGAAGCAGCACATCCAGCACTTGCGCAACAGGATAGCTGCTGATATCAATTAGTTTTTCCACAGGAGAACCCCCTACTTTTATGCATTATTCTCTTTATCCTGTTGGAGGGGAATTCGCTCCATAATGTCTTCGATATTGCAATCAAGGGCTTCACAAATCCGGAGAAGAACATCTGTCGTGACATTTTCACAGCGCCCCATTTTGGCAATCGAAGCGGCGGAAACATCACTCATTTCCTGTAGTTCTCCTTTTTTTATGTTACGGTCAATAAGCATTTTCCATAGTCGGTTATAAGAAAATTCGGATTTTAAATCTTTTTTACTCTTGCTCTGCTTCATCTTGTTTCTCCTTGTTCCAAGCCCATCCGAAAAGCTCATTGCCTCCCGGAGATAATCGCAGTACAGTGTTTTCTTCTACCAATTCACGAGTCTCCTTATCGTAAGCATCAAGAGTATCATACGCCATAAATACCTGTTTGTCTTGCTGCTTCTGATTATGATACACCCGAATGATGGCAGAGAAAACCGCTCTTTCTATATTCTTAAGCAAAACAGAATCGTGAACAACAAACGGAACGGGGGTAACCGCCATGTTTGCAAGATCAAAGGTAATGAGCCCCCTGTACTGCGCTCCGGTGCCACCGTCATTTGGCGTATTGAATGCATATTTATTCAACTTTTCAAGCCTGAGTACAGGCGGCATATGAGTCGCATCGTCTAAAATCTCCAAGTTTATGCTGCGCATCTTCTGATTGACAGTACTTTCAATGGCGAGAAGTTCGTTTGCTATTACAGCATCTCTTGTCTCGGCGTAATCAGCAGCGGTGTGCTTCAAACGCTGCAGTTCATCATAGTTTTCATTCGCCTTTTTCAAATTGTTGAGTTCCGTGGTGATTTGTGCGAATTCCTTCAAGATTGCCTGTGAAACATTCGGAACATTCTTGATTTCTGTTATCTGCTTCTGAATTGCGGCTATTTCACTACCCAACAATGCATAGGTTGTGGCAAGACTTCTCTCTGTTTCTGCAAATTCCTGCTCTAGAATCTTAGTCAGTTTCTGGTGAAAGTGCTCTATCTCCTCCAACGTGTGAAATTCCTCGTTGGGGAAGAAACGCTCCAAATCAGTAAATGTCCTCTTGAAGCTGCGCTTTTCGCCCGTCATGTCTCGGCGAACGGAATTCAGTTGTGTTTGAACCAACGCTTTCTCCCTACGGTAATTGATAAGAGCTTCGTTCAGTTCCGAGAGCCTCTGCGCAGTCATACTGTCAAGATCAAGAAGCCCACGGTCGCTGTCAGCAATCAGAGCTTGTTCCTGTTGTTCAAGCTCTGCAATCCGTGTTTCGTTGGCTGCTTTTTCCTTATCATTTTTGGCAGCACGGACATGATTGTATTCCTGCGTAGACTTACGAAATGTTTCTTTTTCGTCTTCTGCTTTTGCTGCCTGCTTTATCTGCGCCTCAACGGATGAGTACCTGTCATACAGACGCATATATCCTTTGATAGCGTCTGCTGTATTCTCGTCCTTAGATGAACGCAAAGGGCGTTCTTCATCTAAAGTATCTCTTTTATAAACCCGGATAAATCTTGCGATTGCTCCACGCCAGGTTGTCCCCTCGGCGGACAGGGCATATTGTTCGCAAAGGAACTCTCCATACTTCTGAAGTGATAACGGCTTTTCATCTGGTAATGCTTGATATCCAGCATCACATTTTACAATCTTGTTATAGTCAATCGTGTTTCTTGAAAAGTAATACATCTGTCCGCCGAAATCGAAAGCAAAGCAAATGGTATGCTCCTTGACATTCTCCTGAACATCAACGCATTTTTGGATATAGTCGATACCACCAAACACAAAGTCCAAAATCATAAGAAAAGTTGATTTTCCGATGGAATTTGAGCCGTTGTCATCTCCGAGGACAACATTAAGTCCGGCATGAAAACGGATCGGCTCTCTGACTTTGCCGTTGCTGATAAATTTATCGCACCTTACTTCAACCAGCATAGTGAAGCTCCTCCCCGTTGATTTCTATTTTATGCATGGTATAGAGACAATCTATAATCTCTACAAACTCATCAATATTCTGTATTTTGTTCTTTTTCACCTTTGAAAACAGTTCCGATGGTGTCATATCTTCCTTCTCAAGAAGTGCGAGAATCACCGGGAATTTTGCGATGCTGCTTTCTTTGTAAGGCGTTACCTTATTCGGCATTTTCATTTGTGAAACACCTCGCAGTTCTGTATAAAAAAGGACACAACAATATTACAAGCCAAGCGGCTCTTCGTTCCGAGTCCGGCTTTATTTCGTATCCACTCTGATAACTGGCTGATGACATCTGATTGCGACAACCCGGCTTTTTCAAGCTTCATGGAACTGACCTTAATTTCAGATGCTATCATGTCAAAATCAGCATTTGAATTTGAGAATACCTTCTCTATGTATCGATAATAAGTCACTACCTGCATCTGTGTCTCGTTTTTCAAGATGAAATTTTCAGCATCAAATTTCTCGTCTAATCGCAGAGCCTCATACTCAAGTTCAACAAGCTCTGACGCATCACTTATTGTATTTAAAGCATCAAGCACAGTTCGAATATCATCTTCAAGCTGCACACTGTTTACTGCCATTTTCGCCGCATAATTTTTCGCAAGTTGTGTTTTGATTTCATATAGGTTTCTGTATTCCTCAGCAGTAGGGTTCAGAAGGTATCGTTCTGCACATTCTTCATCAAGAGCGATAAAATTATCCGGTACATCGAGCTTATTCGGTGCTGGATAAACGGTAGCAAATTCTGACGATGTTTCATCGTCAAGCCCATCGGGGAAAATCTGTGTAATTCTGTATTTCTTTACTGCCTGTCCCTTTATAGTGTCAACCAGCTTATTGTGGCAAAGTGGACATTCGTAGTTTGCCTCGGCAAGCAATGGAGCATCCTGATATTCAACTGTATCGTTCTGCTTCTTATTTGGCTTGTTGAGGGCATATAAAAATACTTCTGCAAGAAACGTTGCGTCATCTCCGGCCTCATGGAATGCCATGAGGCTTTTCTTTTTGCTGTCGGGAATGGTCTTGTCCACACATATTAACTTTACGATTTTGTAAATCGTATCGTCCTTCAAATGTGGATTCAAATCCGGCATTACTTCTTTTTTGAAGTACGCAATAGTGTCATCAATTACCACTTGTTGCATCGATGCCTGCTGTAGTCCATCGGGAACTGGGTCATCCCGACTTACAAGACGACTGATTTTTTTGGAACTAAGATTACCAGTCCAATACCCATTATCAGCAACATAGTCCTGATCATTGATGGAACTAAGAAGAAATACACCCGCAGATTCCTGTTTGTCGTGTGTCTTAAATCCCGACTGCATGATCTGGAAATATGAAGATATATTCAATTCGTTCATATTCTCGCTTCTCCTTTCTCATGCCATGGAAAAATATCGGCAAAACACCGGCAAAACGGCGGCAAATACTTTCAGGTTGTGATTCGATATAATTTAATTGTAGTTCAGAGAGTTATGCAAATCCACAACGACATATCATTGATATCTTATTATACCACACTATCGAACAAAAATCAATGTTTATGGATGAATATTTGTGTTTTCGCTTAAATTTCTCTCTGAATGTACCGTAAGGCAAAGCTATCTGATTAGCAACAATCCAGTGAGTCTGACGGAAAACCAAGGGTTCCTGCTGGAGAGGAGCCGGACATAGGAGGCAAATCATGGCTAACATTAGTAATTATAACTACATTGCAAGCATCGAACAGTCTGTTTTGATAATAAACACAGAGCTAGGCAACAGAGTAGCCGAATCCGTGTTTGAAAGATATGGAGCTCATGGCATCGAAGACCTAAATCCGTCCTATCTGCCAGATGTATTTTCGGAACTTTATGCAATCGAAGCCAGCCTTTGATAACTAAACATCATTGCCTTGGGCATGGCATAAAACTGCTCACCGTCAAGCACCGCATCGTCTGATCAACGGTGGCTCAACGATGTTTGATGGCACAAGTAAATAACGTAGCTGTCTTTTGAGCGGGTTAGCTGCAATCCGAAACGGAGAACTTCGTTTGGACTGTGGCGCTTTTGTTATGCCCATTTTGCAGCTGACCATAGAGGATTCCTCCGTTTCGAGACAATCAACGGAGGATTTTTTATGTCAAAAGAAGCCAAAAAGTATTTTATCCCTGCCAACGAAGAACTTGTAGAGGTAAGCGAGGAACTGTATCGTGAGTATTATCGTCCAATATGGAACACCCGCTATCATGTCCGGAAGAATGGCGAGTGTAGTTGCACCAAAGCTCAGCTGTGGAAATGCGATGGCGTATGCCCAGGTTGCCCGTTCTACACAGCTGGTAAAAAAGTATCTCTCGACACCGTTATCGGTGGTGAAAACGATGAACTCACCCTTGGCGACACTCTAGCAGACGATTCGCAGACCATCGAATCAATTATTATTCAGAAGGAACTGCTCGAAGCCTTGTATGAAGAACTCGACCGTCTTGATCCGAAAGGAAAGCGTATTTGCGAATTGATGATGTACCATTCCGAGAGAGAGTCCGCCGAAATTATGGGTATGGCGCGCTCTACTTTCAAACGGCACTGGGCAAAGATACGTGACGAACTGCGGGACAAGCTCAAGGATTACTATTTCTGACATTTTCAATTATCAATCCGGTTGCAGTTTTGCAGCCGGAGAAAAAATTTTTTCGGACTGCGGACCACTTTGGCATAATCCCTCCAGTGGATATTGAGGACAGCAAAAACAAATCACCTCGGAAAGGAGATTTCCCAATGAACAAGCCTAAAATCAACGAATCTGTAACTGATGAGGAACTTATCGGCGTGCTTACGGCAATCAGTGTTGTTTCAAAGCGCCTGGCAAGAAATTTGATTCAGCTTGAACAGCAGAAAAAATCTATGGAAGGAGCGACAAATCATGAGCAAAATACGCGAAGTGGAACAGGCAATCAGAGAGCTGCGAGATGCTGCATCATTGTTGAATGATACCGCAAATTGGCTGTACGAGCTCTTCTCTGCCGACAAGGTACAGGAGCATAATACCGATTCAGCAGAGACACAGAAGCAACTTACCCTTGAAGAAGTAAGAGCCGTCTGCGCTGAAAAATCCCGTGCCGGCTTCACAGCAGAGGTAAAGTCAATCATCACAAAGCACGGTGCGGACAAGCTTTCCGCAATCAAGCCGGAGGAATATGCAGCAGTCCTCGCAGAGGTGGAGGTGCTAGGCAATGCCGACTAACCACGCAATTCTCTCGGCATCGTCAAGCCACCGCTGGCTCGAATGCCCGCCGTCTGCTAAAATCTGCGCCGAACTGCCGGATACATCAAGCGAGTATGCGCAGGAGGGCACGGACGCTCACGCTCTCTGCGAACACAGGCTGAAAGCCTTGCTCGGCAGAGAAACCACCGACCCAACAGAAAACCTCACCTATTACAACGAGGAGATGGAGCGCTGCGCTGTCGAGTACGCTGCATACGCTTATGAGCAGGTCGAGAAAGCAAAAGTAGCCTGCAATGACCCCATAGTCCTTATCGAACAGAAACTGGATTTCTCCCGGTGGGTTCCGGAGGGGTTCGGCACAGGTGACTGTGTTATCGTGGCTGACGGTACACTTTCCGTTATAGATTTCAAGTATGGCAAGGGTGTGGAAGTCCTCGCAGAGAACAACCCACAGATGATGTTGTATGCCCTCGGTGCTCTTGAATTATTTGACGGAATATATGACATCTCCGCAGTGAGCATGGCAATATTCCAGCCAAGGCGTGACAACATCAGCGAGTATGCCATTTCCAAGGAAGAACTTCTCAGTTGGGCAAATGAGGTTCTCGCCCCGACAGCGCAGCTTGCCGCTAATGGCAAGGGAAGTTTCAAAGCAGGTGAACATTGTCGCTTCTGCAAGGTCAGAGCGACCTGCCGGAAACTCGCAGAATACAACCTTGCTCTCGCTCGTTACGATTTTGAACCCCCTGCAACCCTTGATGATATTGAAATCGCCGCTATCCTCGCAAAAGCGGACGAGTTTGTATCCTGGGTGACTGATGTCAAAGATTTTGCTTTGCGGCAGGCGCTCAGCGGCGTTTCATACGATGGCTTCAAGGTAGTCGAGGGACGCTCTAATCGCAAGTACACAGATGAGAACGCAGTAGTTGAAGCCGTCAAATCCGCAGGATTTGACCCATATGAACACAGCGTTCTCGGTATCACAGCAATGACTGCACTTCTCGGAAAGAAAAAATTTACCGAACTGCTCGGTAAGCTTATCGAAAAGCCACAGGGCAAGCCAACCTTAGTACCAATGTCGGACAAGCGTCCGGCAATCCATACAGCAAACGAAGATTTCAAGGAGGAAAAGTAATATGCCAAAGTTTATCAATCCCACAAAGGTAATCACAGGACCAAACACAAGGTTCAGCTACGCGAACGTCTGGGAAGCGAAGTCCATCAACGGCGGCGCTCCTAAGTTCAGCGTGAGCCTTATCATTCCGAAGTCCGACACAAGGACGGTAGAGAAGATTAAGGCGGCAATTGAGGCGGCTTACAAGGAGGGTGAGTCTAAGCTCAAGGGCAACGGTCGCTCTGTTCCTGCGCTTTCCGCTATCAAGAATCCGCTGCGCGACGGCGACACCGAGCGCCCCGACGATGAAGCCTATGCAAACAGCTACTTCATCAACGCAAACTCTGCGACCGCTCCCGGTATCGTGGACGCTAACTGCAATCCCATTCTGGAGCACAGCGAGGTTTACAGCGGCGTTTACGGCAGAGCGTCTATTTCTTTTTATGCATTTAACTCTAACGGCAATAAGGGAATCGCCTGCGGTCTGAACAACCTGCAGAAGATTCGCGATGGCGAATCGCTCGGCGGCAGAACCCGCGCTGAGGACGATTTCGCAACAGATGATGACGATGATTTTCTGTCTTGAGGAGATACACGATGATGACAACTGAAAGCATTTTGCTTGCTATCTGCTTTGGATATGTGCTTGGAGATACACTTTCTAAGCTGGTCGTAGTTGTTTCCGATATTGTCAGGAGCATTAAGCGCCGCAAGCAAACTAAAACTGGCAAGTAATACAAACAGGGCGGCAGGAGCTATCTTGCCGCCTTTTTGAGGTGAACTATGGAAAAAATCAAAACACTGTCAATTGATCTTGAAACATTCAGTGATGTTGACCTTGCAAAATGCGGTGTTTACAGATATGTTGAGTCACCCGCATTTGAGATACTGCTGTTCGGAGTTTCAGCGAACGGTAGCGATGTTGTGGTGTACGACCTTGTGCAGGGTGAGAAAATACCCGCAGAAATTCTCGCTACGCTGACTGACAACAGCATTATTAAATGGGCTTTTAATGCTGCTTTCGAACGTGTGTGTCTGTCAATGTATCTCGGTTTGCCGTCCGGGGAGTATCTCGACCCGACTTCGTGGAGATGTTCGATGGTGTGGTCGGCATATATGGGACTTCCGCTGTCGCTTGCCGGAGCGGGAGCAGTTCTCGGACTGCCGGAACAGAAGCTGAAAGAGGGTAAGGAACTCATCAAGTATTTCTGCGTACCGTGTACTCCTACCAAAGCGAACGGCTTCAGAACGAGAAATTTTCCCGAACACGCTCCCGAGAAATGGGCGCAGTTCAAGGCGTACAACAAGCGCGATGTCGAGGTTGAAATGTCTATTCAGGACAAGCTGCGGAAGTTCCCCGTGCCGGAATTCGTTTGGGAGGAATACTGCCTTGACCAGCAGATAAACGACCGTGGGATTGCTCTTGATATGGCTGTTGTTGAGAATGCAATACGGTTTGATAAACGGTCAAAGGCGCTGCTCTCGTCAAAAATGCAGGAACTCACCTCGCTCGAAAATCCGAACTCGGTTCAGCAGATGAAGCAGTGGCTTTCGGAGAACGGACTTGAAACAGACACTCTCGGTAAGAAAGCTGTTTCCGAATTGCTGAAAACCGCACCGCCGCAGCTTGCAGAGGTTCTGGAACTCCGCCAGCAGCTTGCAAAATCCTCGGTGAAGAAGTACCAGGCTATGAGGAACGCTGTTTGCTCCGATGGACGCGCGCACGGAATGTTTCAGTTTTACGGCGCAAACCGTTCCGGCAGATGGGCGGGTCGGCTGATACAGTTACAGAACCTACCGCAGAACCATATCCCCGACCTCGAACAGGCACGGGAGCTTGTGAAAAGCGGCAACTATGAAGCCATAGAACTGCTGTACGATGATATTCCGGACACGCTTTCGCAGCTTATCCGCACGGCATTTGTGCCGAAAGCGGGAATGAAATTTGTAGTTTCCGATTTTTCAGCAATCGAAGCAAGAGTGCTGTCGTGGTTGGCTGAGGAGAAATGGCGGCTTGATACATTTAAGTCGGGTAAAGACATATACTGCGCGTCCGCTTCGCAGATGTTCCGTGTTCCTGTTGAGAAACACGGCGTCAACGGTCATCTGCGGCAGAAAGGCAAAATCGCAGAACTTGCGCTCGGTTACGGAGGTTCAGTCTGTGCGCTGAAGGCTATGGGAGCATTGGAGATGGGTTTGACGGAGGACGAACTTCAGCCGCTTGTGGATATGTGGCGCAGTTCCAATCCTAACATCGTGCGATTCTGGTGGGAAGTCGACCGCTGCGTGAAGGACACAATACGACAAAGGCTTCGCACAGACACACACGGAATCGAATTCGAATACCAATGTGGAATGCTGTTTATCACACTGCCGAGCGGCAGGCGGCTCTCATATGTCAAACCCCGTATCGGCGAGAATAAATTCGGCGGTGAATCAGTCACTTATGAGGGCGTTGGGGCAACAAAGAAGTGGCAACGCATTGAAAGCTACGGTCCGAAATTCGTTGAGAATATCGTGCAGGCGATAAGCCGAGATATTTTATGCTACGCTATGCGGACGCTGCGAAATTACCGTATCTGCGGTCACGTTCACGATGAACTTGTTATCGAGTGTCCCGAGGACACTAACGTGGCTGAAATCTGCGAGATGATGGATAGAACTCCGCCGTGGACAGAGGGGCTGCCGCTCCGTGCTGATGGGTACGAATGTAACTTTTATAAAAAGGACTGAAATACAGTGGACCATTTGTATAATAAGTTTCCATATATTATTGACGGCTCTATCAGCTGTTAGAATTTAAAGAATGGAGGATAATAATGAAATTCACGTTATACACGGCAGATTGCATAGGCAGTCTGTCTAACAGCATCTACCCTAACAAGCACATTGTAACAGACGAAACCTCTATGAAAGCGGCGGCAGAATTTGACCACGTAACCGCCGAGTATAAAAACAATCACCGCAGCAATTCGGATTTTCTTTCTTCGGACAATGTTCCGATGGATTGCGACAACGACCACTCGGACGACCCGAACGACTGGGTAACGCCGCTTGAGGTGGCTATGGCTTTCCCGGGAGTGGAGTTCGTGGTCGTGTATAGCCGTAATCATATGCTACCGAAGAGTGGCAAAACAGCCCGCCCGCGGTTTCACGTCTATTTCCCCATTTCTCCGATAACGGAAAGTACGGAATACACCGCCCTGAAAAAGCAGATTGCGGCTGAATTTCCGTATTTCGATAACAACGCGCTCGACAGCGCAAGGCTGCTTTTCGGCGTTCAAAATCCGCAGGTGGAAATTTTTAACGGCAATTTGTCTATTGTTGATTTCCTTGAAAATTCGGATTTTGAACAATGGGACAATGAAAGCAGTTCCGTACCCGAGGGTAGCCGCAACAGCACTATGTCGCATTATGCGGGGCGCATTATAAAACGGCTCGGGGACACGGACGAAGCGTATCGGCAGTTCTTGAAGCAAGCGGAAAAGTGCAGTCCTCCGCTTGACGATTCGGAGCTTCAGACTATCTGGAACAGCGCCGTGAAGTTCGGCAAAAAGGTGGCAAAGCAGGACGGATATATCCCGCCCGAGCAGTATAATTTGGGGGCAGCTTCTGCCTCGGGATTTAACCTCAAGCCCGAGGATTACTCAGACATCGGGCAGGCTAAAGTCCTCGCCCGGGAATACGGCGGCGAGCTTGTCTACACGGACGCTACGGATTATATGCGCTATGATGGGATCCGCTGGGCAGAGTCAAAACAGCTTGCTGTTGGCGCTTGCGAGGATTTTCTTGACAAACAGCTCACCGAAGCTAAAACCGCTCTGGAAAAGGCGCAGCAGGCTCTTATGAAATCCGGAATAGACAGGGAAACTGTCATGTCCGGCGGCAAGGCTCTTGAAAAGTCAATAGACGAAAAGAGCGAAAAAGCCTTTGCAGAGTATATGATGGCGCTTGTATATAAGTCTTTCGTTATGAAACGCAGGGATATGAAGTATATCACTTCTGCGTTACAGGCGGCAAAGCCTATGCTACTGCGGGATATTAAGGATTTTGATTCGCAGGAATTTCTGCTGAATACTCCGGCGGCTACATACGATTTGCAAACCGGGACAAGCTCGGAGCACTCCGCAGACGATCTCATAACAAAGGTGACTGCTGTATCTCCCGGTGATGATGGTATGGATATCTGGCTTGAAGCCGTGAACAGCTTTTTCTGCGGCAATGACGAACTTATCGAGTATGTTCAGCAGATAGTTGGTTTAGCGGCAATAGGCAAGGTCTACATGGAAGCGCTGATTATTTCCTACGGTGAGGGTCGCAACGGTAAGAGTACGTTTTGGAACACGATAGCGAGGGTTCTTGGTTCGTACAGCGGCAGTATATCCGCCGACGCCCTCACGGTTGGCTGTAAGCGAAATGTCAAGCCCGAGATGGCTGAACTTAAGGGGAAAAGACTTGTTATCGCCGCAGAACTGGAAGAGGGTATGCGGCTTAACACCTCGGTGGTAAAGCAGCTGTGTTCCACCGATGAGGTTTCCGCAGAAAAGAAGTACCGCGATCCGTTCAGATATACTCCCACGCACACGCTTGTGCTGTACACAAATCATCTTCCGAGGGTCGGAGCAAATGACGAGGGTACATGGCGCAGGCTTATAGTTATACCGTTCAATGCCAAAATCGAGGGCAATTCTGACATCAAAAATTACGCGGACTACCTTGCTGAAAAAGCAGGCGGTGCGGCGTTGACGTGGATAATCGAGGGAGCGAAAAAGGTTATTGAATGCAATTTCAAGCTGACTGTTCCGCAATGCGTTCGTGACGCTATCGAGCATTACCGTGAAAATAACGACTGGCTCTCAATGTTTATTGAGGACTGCTGCGAGGTTGACCCATCATATACGCAGAAGTCTGGTGAGCTTTACCAGGAGTACCGTGCATACTGCGCCAGAACCGGAGAATACACGAGAAGCACCACGGATTTCTATACCGGGCTTGATACCGCAGGATTTGAAAAACGAAAATCCAAAACGGGTGTTATGGTCTACGGAATCCGCTTGAAATCTGACTTTATAGCAGATTGAAAACCATAAAGGTGCAGGTCGGTGAAGGTCTTTGTATAAAATCCCCTTTAGGGCAGTTTAATTAACAAAATTTACCTTATAGAGAGTTTTATGAAATGAGGTTCACCGACCTGCACCATTGAAGAAAAAGGAGCAGAAAATGCGTGAGAAACAGATAGAACAGAAACTGGTGCAGGCGGTAAGGAAAAGCGGCGGTATGTGTCTGAAATTCGTTTCACCAAATTTTGATGGAATGCCGGACAGGCTGATACTTCTCCCGGGCGGCAAAATCGCCTTTGCGGAACTGAAAGCTCCCGGCAAAAAGCCACGTCCCCTGCAGTTAGTAAGGCACAAAGCATTGATGAAACTCGGTTTTCGTGTGTACATAATCGACCGCATGGAGCAGATAGGAGCGATACTTGATGAAATACAGTCCTCATGATTATCAGCGGTATGCCGCCGAGTTCATAATCACCCACCCCGTTTCAGCGCTTCTGCTGGATATGGGTCTTGGCAAGACGAGCATTACTCTGACGGCGATAAACAACCTGCTTTTCGACAGCTTTGAAGTGCATAAGGTCTTGGTAGTAGCGCCGCTGCGTGTGGCTCGTGATACCTGGTCGGCCGAAATCGAAAAGTGGGAGCATTTGAAGAATCTGCGGTACAGCGTAGTTGTCGGAACGGCGCAGGAGCGGATTTCGGCACTCTCCACTCCTGCGGATATCTACATCATCAACCGAGAGAATATACAGTGGCTTGTAGAGGAAAGCGGACTGCCTTTCGATTTCGATATGGCGGTTATTGACGAACTAAGTTCATTCAAGAACCATCAGTCGAAGCGGTTCAGAGTTTTCATGAAAGCCCGCCCGAAACTGAAACGGATAGTCGGGCTTACTGGTACACCCGCAGGAAACGGTCTGATGGACTTATTTGCAGAATTCAAACTGCTGGATATGGGCGAGCGGCTCGGCAGGCTTATCGGGCAGTACCGAAACACCTACTTTCAGCCGGACAAGCGTAACGGAATGGTGATTTACAGCTACAAGCCGTTACCCGATGCGGAACAGCGAATTTATGACAAAATCTCTGACATCACGATTTCGATGAAAGCCGCCGACCACCTTAAAATGCCAGAACTCATAAGTTCGGAATACACGGTTCAGCTTTCCGATAAGGAACGTGAGAAATACGACCGTCTGAAAAAAGACCTTGTTTTGTCCGAGGACAACGAAGAAGTAACTGCGGCAAACGCAGCTTCTCTTTCCAACAAGCTGTCGCAGATGGCTAACGGCGCGGTTTATTCCGATGACGAAAGCATTATTGAGATACACGACCGCAAGCTGGACGCATTGGAGGATATAATCGAAAGCATGAACGGCAGATCTCTGCTTGTGGCATACTGGTTCAAGCACGATTTAGAGCGTATCCGAAAACGCTTTGAAATCTGTGAAATCAAGTCTAGCCGAGATATTTCCGAATGGAACAGCGGAAAAATCCCCGTGGCTCTTATCCACCCTGCTTCAGCCGGACACGGATTGAACCTGCAAAGCGGCGGTTCGACCCTGGTGTGGTTCGGACTAACATGGAGCCTTGAACTGTATCAGCAGACAAACGCCCGCTTGTGGCGGCAGGGTCAGACTGCGGATACAGTGGTCATTCAGCACATAATCGTAAAAGGCACTATCGACGAGCAGATTATGAAAGCCCTGAAAACAAAGGACACAACACAAGCGGCGCTTATCACCGCCGTAAAAGCGGAGGTACATAAATGAACCCATATAAGGAACTCGCAAATGCAATTATTGTGCAGGCAGTCAAGGATTACCGAGATGCCGCAGAGCGTCTTAGATATACACCGGACGATAAATCGGCGCAGCACGATAAGCGGAGCATAGAGAAATTCTTCCGTTCAAACTGGTTTTCGATACTTTCGGACTTAAACGGTGAATTACTTCTGAAAAAGCTAAAAGAGGAGGTTTCGGCATGACGGCAAAGGAATATCTCGGACAGGCATACAGAATAGATCAGCGTATAAACAGCAAGATGGAGCAGATAGCTTCGCTGAACCTGCTTGCGCAGAAAGCAACAACGGTTTTCAGCGATATGCCCGGCAACTCCACCCGCAATATCCACCGCATGGAGGACGTCATAATCAAAATCGTGGATATGGAGAGCGAGATAAACGCTGACATAGATAGCCTGGTTGACCTCAAAAAGGAGATTGCCGGAGTGATTCGCGGTGTTTCAAATCTCGAATATCAGACGTTACTTGAACTGCGGTATCTGTGCTTTAAGACCTGGGAGCAGATTGCAGTTCAGATGGGATACGGCATAGATAATATCTACAAAATGCACCATAAAGCAATGCGAGAGATTGTTGTTCCGGAAACTTTACAGTAAAATCAACTATTTTACAGTAGCCCCTTTGTGGTATGATATAATCAGCAAAGAATACAGAGAAAGCCTTGTCGGTCAATGAACCAGCAGGGCTTCTTGTGTGTCTGTATGAAAAATTCGAGATAATATCGCACGATTTTCAAATAAAGAAAGAATAAATCGTTCGATTTAAGGAGATGAACCCAATGCCCAGACGACCACAGCGCCCATGTTCCTACCCCGGCTGCCCCAACCGTTGTGACGGACAGTACTGCGAGGAACACTCAAAGCAGATGAACCGCCGCTACAACAAGTTCGAGCGTTCAGCTGACAGCAACAAGAAATACGGCAGAGCTTGGCGTGCGATACGAAAGCGGTATGCTTCGGCTCACCCACTGTGCGAAATGTGTCTGAAAGAGGGTCGGTTCACTCCGGTTGAGGAGGTACACCACATCGTTCCCGTGTCACGCGGCGGCAGTAACGATTTCAGTAACCTGATGTCGCTGTGTCAGTCGTGTCATACGAAGAAACATCACGACCTCGGCGACCGGTAGGACGGAAGCCGTCAGCTAGGGCGGTCAGAATCTCTGCGACCGTTACCTCGGACAGCGGCCCGGGGCTTCGTGCACAAAAATCGGGGTTCAAACGGGGTATTAAACCACAAATCATTTTCGGACGGCGCGAACCGTCCTTTTTTCTTGTCCTGCGGAGGTGAAAAACATGGCTAAGGACGGCACAAACAGGGGCGGCAGACGGGTACGTGCCGGAGATAAACCTGCTCCTGCCGCAGAGAAAAAGCAGAAAGGACTTCCGGTGAAAATCATAAGCAACGACATACCTGCGCTCGACACAGCGGAACTTGAAGCCGTCGACCTGCCGGAGGGCGCTGCGCTTAACGGCTCGGATATGCCGAAGCCAAGCGACTATCTGTCGGCTCGGCAGAAGAACGGAGTTCCGCTCGGCGCTGACGATATATACCGAGAAATCTGGCTGTGGCTCAAACAGCGCAGCTGCGAGAACCTCGTAAACAAGCGGCTCATCGAAGCCTACGCGCAGGCATACGCAAGATACATTCAATGCGAGGAAGCAATCAGCACTTACGGCTTGCTTGGCAAGCACCCGACTACGGGCGGTGTTATTGCTTCGCCGTTCGTACAGATGTCGCAGCAGTTTCAGAAGAACGCAAATCTCATCTGGTATGAAATTTACGGAATAGTCAAGGAGAACTGCACCGAACCTGTCGGCGATGATTTGAACGACGCTATGGAACGCCTGCTTCGTTCAAGGAAAGGATAACACCATGTCAAAGGATACCATCGATTTTTTCAGAGAACTTAAAGGCAGCCGTCCGAATCTTACAATTCAGCAGTACAAAACCATAAAAGGACAGGCTGTTAAAGGCAATATTGCGGACGCTCGAAAAGGCTTGCATAAGGTTCTGAAAAGGAGGAACGCCAGATGAATACGACTACCGAAATGCAGCTTGTCCCGATAGACAAGCTGATACCATACGTCAACAACGCCCGAACCCACTCGCCGGAGCAGCTAAACAAATTGCGTTCCTCATTGCGTGAGTTCGGGTTTATCAATCCGGTTATTATCGACAGGGACTTCAATGTCATAGCAGGCCATGGCAGAATACTTGCTGCGAAAGCCGAGAATATCTCCGAAGTACCCTGTGTGTTTGTGGATTATCTTACGCCCGCGCAGAAGAAAGCGTACATAATTGCGGATAACCGAATGGCTCTCGACGCAGGCTGGGACGAGGAAATGCTGAAAGTTGAAATCGAAGCCTTGCAGGCTGATGATTTCGATCTCGGTCTGACGGGCTTTGATGAAAAGGAACTTGCGGCTTTCTTTGACGAGGATTCCGATGCCAAGGACGATGATTTCGATGTTGACACAGAGATGGAAAAACCTTGCATGACAAAGCCCGGCGACCTCTGGCTGCTCGGAAATCACAGACTTGTCTGCGGCGACAGTACGAAACCCGAAACTTATGAACTCCTCATGAACGGAAAGCTGGCAAATCTTGTAGTTACCGACCCGCCCTACAATGTGAATTATGAGGGTTCGGCTGGAAAAATCAAGAACGACAATCTTGAAAACGAAAAGTTCTATCAGTTCCTGCTTGACGCTTTCACCTGCATGGAGAAAGCTATGGCGAACGATGCAAGCATCTATGTTTTCCACGCAGATACGGAGGGGCTTAACTTCCGCAAAGCGTTTGCTGACGCGGGATTTTACCTGTCCGGAACTTGTATCTGGAAGAAGCAGTCGCTTGTTCTCGGCCGCTCGCCGTATCAGTGGCAGCATGAGCCGTGCCTGTTCGGCTGGAAGAAAAACGGCAAGCACCAGTGGTACTCCGACCGCAAGCAGACCACGATTTGGGAGTTTGACAAGCCGAAGAAAAATGGCGACCACCCGACAATGAAGCCCATTCCGCTTGTTGCGTATCCCATAAAGAATTCAAGCATGAGTAACTGTATTGTCCTCGACCCGTTCGGCGGCTCGGGCAGTACGCTCATTGCCTGTGAGCAGACGAACCGAATTTGCCACACAATTGAGCTTGACGAAAAGTTCTGCGATGTTATCGTTAAGCGGTATATTGAGCAGGTCGGCTCTGCGGAGAATGTGTCTGTGGTCCGTGATGGAAAAACGATTGCTTATTCCGAACTGGAGGTCACCGATGAAGAATGAACTCACGCTCGGCAGCCTTTTTGACGGCAGCGGCGGTTTTCCACTCGGAGGAATGCTTGCGGGAATTACTCCGCTGTGGGCTTCGGAAATCGAACCGTTCGCCGTTCGGGTAACAACGAAAAGGCTGCCGCAGATGAAGCACTACGGAGATGTATCTGCGCTGAACGGTGCGGAGCTTCCGCCCGTGGATATAATCACATTCGGCAGTCCGTGTCAGGACATGAGCATTGCCGGAAAACGCAGCGGTCTTGACGGTTCACGGTCGAGCCTGTTCTATGAGGCGGTTAGAATTATAAAAGAAATGAGGTGTGCTACCAATGGCAAATATCCAAGGTTCTGCGTGTGGGAAAACGTCCCCGGAGCGTTCAGTTCCAACAAGGGCGAGGACTTCCGCTGCGTCCTCGAAAGCCTGTGCAGTGTCAGGGACGAAACCGTTTCTGTTCCTCGACATGAGAAATGGTCAGCCGCAGGCAACATCGTGGCAGACGGTTTCTCAATCGCCTGGCGAGTGCTTGACGCGCAATACTGGGGAGTCCCCCAGAAAAGAAAACGCATCTACCTTGTCGCAGATTTTGATAGCGAATGCGCCGGAAAAGTATTATTTGAGTCAGAAAGCGTGTCAGGGTATTCTGCGGAGAGCTTCCGCGCGTGGCAAAGAACTGCCGCCGCTGCTGAAAGTTGCTCTGGAGCGACAGGCGCAGTCTGCCTTAACGACCAGGGCGGCAACAGAATGGACGTAACGGAGGAAGTTACTTGCACACTCCGAGCCGAAGCTCACCACCCGCCTTGCGTGATGGAGTCCGCAGCAGGTTTTTGCACGGAACACTCGGCAAAAGCGAGAGGTATCGGCTACAAAGATGAAACTTCACCTACACTCCGTGCAGGGACTGTTCCTGCGACTGTCTATGAAAATCACTCGCAGGATACACGCTATACGGAGTTGCACGGTGTTGCTCCAACGGTTTCTTCAACCTACGGAACTGGCGGCAACAATCAGCCGTTTGTGGTTGAAGATACACGCTGTTTTGATGTTCGTTTCACATCCGATGGCACGAAAAATGCGCGGCAGAACTGCTATGAAACGGATACATCACGGACGATAGATACGGGCGGTAATTCTCCCGATTCAAACCAAGGCGGTGTGGCAGTCGTAGCCGTACAGGGTTCGATGATAGGCAGAGCCGATAAGAATGGTCCGCAAGGCAGCGGAGTGAATGAGGATGTTTCATTCACGTTGAATGCCACCGACCGCCACGCAGTAGCATTTTCGCAGGACAGCTACACGAAGTACAGCGAAAACGATAAATGCGGAGCATTGAGAGCAGCTGGTGGAATGTACGGAGGGGGTTCGGAAACATTGGTTTACAGCACAAGCAAGAATTCCTACCACACCGAAGCCAAGGAGAATCTCGCAAACACGCTTGTCGCAAGCGATTACAAAGACCCGCCGACCGTGAATTCTCCGGAATACATAGTCCGCAGGCTTACTCCAACGGAGTGCGCCCGTTTGCAGGGATTTCCCGACTGGTGGTGCGCAGATCTCGGAACGGACGAGCCTACAGATGAAGAATTGACATTCTGGAAAGAGGTCTTTGAAATACACAGAAAAATCATCGGTAGCGCAGTCAAGCCGAAGTCCGAAAAGCAGATCCGCGCATGGCTGAAAAATCCCCACAGCGACTCTGCCGAGTACAAGCTGTGGGGAAACGGTGTTGCTCTGCCGTGTGTTTACTTTGTCCTTTCGGGGATTGTGTACTGTACACAGCTAACCCCAAAAAATATTGTGTAGTAATACGGCTTGATATATGCGCCTTTCAGAGTTAATATGTACGCAAAGGAGGGTAAATGCCATGACAATTTACTACAACGCACAGGACAGAAAACCGCTTGTGAAAGCCATCAGCGAGTTCACGGGAGCGAAAGCAGTTTACATGAGAACACCGACCTACGCTTACCGAATCGATTATTTCACGGTGACCCGTGAGGGCAACCTTGAATTCGATGACAGAGCCGACAGCGAGGAAATCGAAGGATTGCTTGAATTCCTTGTAGGGCGTGGATTCATCGCCGAGGTTGCCGACACAGAACCGCCGAAAACGGATACCGAGGAAATACCCGCAGACACCGACAGCGCCGAACACAGCGAACCTGTGGGGCTTACGGTGGAAGTTCCGCTTGAAAGCACGGCGGTCGAGAATCTTACCAAGCTGCTCAAAGCAAAAGGCAGACTTATCCGCAAAGCATTAGCGGTGGATAAGCTGCCGATTGAGGTCACGGACAGCACGGTGAAGTTTCCATGGTTCGCAGACTGCAGCGCTGACGATTGTAAGGCATACACGCATTTCATTTCGGCGCTCTGCGAACTTGCCGCAAACGCAAAGCGAGTTACAGCGAAAGAAAATGAAACCGACAACGATAAGTATGCATTCCGCTGCTTTCTCCTGCGGTTAGGTTTCATCGGTTCGGAGTACAAAGCCGAGCGGAAGATACTGCTGAGAAACCTCACAGGTTCATCGGCTTTCAGAAATGGAGGTGCTGCAAATGAAGTTTCCGAGTAAGGAGCAGATTGAGCAGTACCGCCGAGAGTACCCTGCCGGCTGCCGTGTGGAACTGGTTTCAATGGACGATTTCCAGGCGCCGCCGATAGGTACTCGCGGCACGGTTAAAGGCGTTGACGACGCAGGAAATCTGCTCGTCCGCTGGGATAACGGCTCCGGGCTGAATGCTGTTCTTGGTGTTGATGTAGTTCGCAAAATCCGTGGCTGATATACACAATTTCTGCGTGTGTATTTCGTTCAATATATTGTGGTAAAACCGCTTGCTATATACTCGTTTTAGAGTTAATATGTGTCTACCGCAGCAAGGACGCTGCAAGGTTGCCCCCAAAAGGCGGCACGGACGCCGCCAACCGAGGGGCAACTCAGAAAGGGAAACAAAACAACGGAGGACACCACAATGAACGCAAAAACCACAAAGCAGATTGAAGAAATGATGAACCAGACCATAGGGGTCGAGGTTGAAATGAATAATATTACAAGAACGAAAACCGCACAGATTGCCGCCGAGTTCTTCGGCACTCGCCGCCATGAGAATACCGCAGGCCTCAACGGTTACTGCACCTACTCAGCATGGGACAGCGAGGGACGCGAGTGGAAGTTCCAGAAGGACGTCAGCATTCACGGACCAGACAGCGAAAAGTGCGAATTAGTCACCCCGATACTTACCTACGCAGACATGGAAACCCTGCAAGAGCTTATCCGCAGACTGAGGAGAGCGGGCGCAAAGAGCGATGCGACAAGGGGCTGCGGAGTTCACATTCACATCGGTGCTAAGGGTCACACGCCGCAGAGCCTGCAAAATCTCGCAAACATTATGGCAAGCCACGAAAGCCTTTTAGCAAGCGCCTTGAACCTCGACAGAAGCCGCATGAGCCGCTACTGCCGCACGGTCAGCAAGGATTTCCTGGTGGAACTCAACCGCAAAAAGCCGAAAACCATGGCGGCGCTTGCGGACACCTGGTACGGCAGTCAGAACGCAGATTACGGCAGGTTGGCGCACTACAACGAAAGTCGCTACCATATGCTGAACCTGCACGCAACCTTTACAAAGGGCACAATCGAGTTTCGGCTCTTTCAGTTTGACGCTCCCGCAAACGGCAAGCAGAACGGACTTCACGCAGGTCAGCTGAAAAGCTACATTCAGCTTTGCCTGGCGCTCAGCCAGCTTGCCAAGCAAGTCAAGACCGCAAGCGCAAATCCTCAACAGACTGAAAATCCCAAGTACGCAATGAGAACATGGCTTTTAAGGCTCGGGTTCATCGGCGATGAGTTCAAGACCGCAAGGGAGCTTTACACCAAGCGGCTAGAGGGTGACATGGCTTTCCGCAACGGCAGACCCTAACAATCAGGAATCAGCTTCCTGCCCCCAACTCCCCACGCTGTGGGGCTTTTGGTGGTAGAAAGGTGATTCTTATAAACCGCACCTTTCAGAAAGGACGGATTTCAAATGAAAAAATATTACCTCGCCTATGGCAGCAACTTGAACATTCGGCAAATGGCACTTCGGTGTCCTACGTCAAAACCCGTGGGGACTGCGGTAATCAAGGACTACGAACTGCTTTTCAAAGGCAGCAATACAGGCGCTTATCTCACAATCGAACCGAAGGCAGGAGCGGAAGTTCCAGTTGCAGTCTGGTCGGTCGAGCCTGCCGATGAGAAAAGGCTTGATGTTTATGAGGGTTTTCCGACCTTCTACTACAAAGCCGAACTAGAACTGCCTGTTAGATACTTCTCAGGCAAGACCGTACTCAGAAAGGCTTTCGTGTACATCATGCACGAGGAGCGACCGCTGGGCTTGCCGAGCAGTTCGTATGTTCGGACTTGCCTTGAGGGTTACAGCAATTTCGGCTTTGACGAGAGTATTCTTCTCGAAGCGCTGAACAACAGCAGGAGTGTTGCCCATGAAATCAGATAACGCAACAATGCTTCGCACCTGTCCCCTCTGTGGGGCGGTGTACGGCGAGCACCCGGCAATGTCGAGAAACTATCCCAACACCGCTATCTGTCCCGACTGCGGCACACGAGAGGCGTTACAGAGCATCGGCGTAAATACTGCTGAGCAGGATAAAATCCTCAGCATTATCCACCGAAATATAGGCAGATAAATTACACAATTCCGTGTTAAATCTTTGTGCAGTATATTCTCCGAAAACCGCTTGCTATTATGTGTTTTTAGAGTTAATATACACATACCGAAAGGAAAACAAAACACGGAGGACATGAAAATGACAAGATTTGAAAGAGACCTTAAGGACGCAAAGAACGGAAACGAAATCGAGGTGCTTGCCCGCCGCAAAGCGGAGATTGAAAAGTTAACCGCCGAAGGCAAGGCTTGCAGAAACTGTTTCAGAATGAAGTGCATTGCCCAGGAGGTTGCAAGGCTGAAAGCAGAATACAACAAGATTGACAGCCTTTTCTGAAAATCAACGGAACGCAGAGCCGAAAGGCTCTCTTCCTCGTTTACAAAAAAGGGTTGATTTTTTTGTTTGATTGTGATAAAATGATAGTGGGTTAATATGCCCTACAAATCGGAATTTGGCGGAGGTGTACTATGCTGGAACTATGGGACGCATATGATAATCAATTTAACAAGCTTGACAACATTGTGTTAGTAAGAGGCGATGAAATCCCAGACGGGATTTATCACTTAGTTTGCGAAATTGCAGTACGACATACTGATGGACAATATCTTCTTATGCAAAGGGACAAAAGGAAGCATTTTGGCGGTATGTGGGAATTAACCGCAGGTGGCTCCGCATTAAAAGGAGAACTCCCCTTAGAATGTGCTGTTAGAGAGTTAAGAGAAGAAACAGGCATTTGTTCCGAAAACTTAATCGAAATTGGTCGTGTCGTTCATAATAAACATCATTCTATTTATGTGGAATATTTATGCGATATCGAATGTGACAAAGACTCCATTCTTCTTCAAGAAGGAGAAACAATTGCTTACAAATGGGTAGATAAAGAAGAAATTAAAAACAGCCATGAGCTTGTAACAAGGCGAATGCAAGTGTTTATCAAGGAAATTCAATAACGGCTTGTCAAATTCCAGTTTATTTGGCAGCACAACATAAAAAGCATCGCACTATGCGGTGCTTTTTTCATATCTAAAATAAGGAGGTGACCGCATTGAGAAAGCTGAAAAAATACAAACCCACAAAGTTCAAGGCAAAGGACAGCCGATACGATAAAGCTGCCGCAGACTTTGCGGTTGCATTCATCGAAAGCCTGTGCCACACCAAAGGAACCTGGGCGGGAAAACCCTTTGAACTTATTGATTGGCAGGAGCAGATAATCCGAGATTTGTTTGGGACGCTGAAACCGAACGGCTACCGGCAGTTCAACACGGCATACATTGAGATACCGAAGAAGCAAGGTAAATCCGAGCTTGCCGCCGCTGTTGCACTGCTTCTCACCTGCGGTGACGGTGAGGAACGAGCCGAGGTTTACGGCTGTGCCGCCGACAGACAGCAGGCGGCTATCGTGTTCGATGTGGCGGCAGATATGGTGCGAATGTGTCCTGCTCTTTCCAAGCGAGTGAAGATTTTAGCATCGCAGAAACGACTAATATACACGCCTACTAACTCGTTCTATCAGGTGCTTTCGGCAGAAGCGTACAGCAAGCACGGATTCAATATCCACGGTGTTGTATTTGATGAGCTGCACACTCAGCCGAATCGAAAGCTGTTTGATGTAATGACCAAAGGCTCCGGTGACGCAAGAATGCAACCGCTGTATTTTCTAATCACCACAGCCGGAACTGACACGCACAGCATTTGCTACGAAACTCATCAGAAAGCCAAGGATATAATCGAGGGTCGGAAAATCGACCCTACTTTTTATCCCGTGATTTACGGTGCTGATGAATCCGATGACTGGACAAACCCGAAAGTGTGGAAGAAAGCGAATCCAAGCCTTGACATTACGGTCGGTATCGATAAAGTAAAAGCCGCCTGCGATTCCGCAAAGCAAAACCCGGGCGAGGAGAACGCTTTCCGACAGCTTCGCTTGAACCAGTGGGTAAAGCAGGCGGTTCGTTGGATGCCGATGGAGAAATGGGACAAGTGCGCATTCTCCGTTGATGAGGACGAACTTGAGGGGCGCGTCTGCTACGGCGGGCTTGACCTTTCTTCTACAACAGATATTACTTCTTTTGTTCTTGTTTTTCCACCGCTTGATGATGAGGATAAATACATCATTCTGCCGTATTTCTGGATTCCCGAGGATAATCTGACACTGCGTGTAAACCGTGACCATGTTCCTTATGATGTGTGGGAGCGACAGGGTTTCTTGCAGACTACCGAGGGAAACGTGGTGCATTACGGCTTTATCGAGCAGTTCATTGAACGGCTCGGCGAGCGCTTCAATATCCATGAGATAGCTTTCGACCGTTGGGGCGCTGTGCAGATGGTGCAGAACCTTGAGGGCATGGGATTTACGGTAGTTCCGTTCGGACAGGGTTTCAAAGATATGTCACCACCGACAAAAGAATTGATGAAACTGGTGCTTGAACAGAAAATAGCGCATGGCGGTCACCCTGTTCTGCGGTGGAATATGGATAACATTTTCATTCGCACAGACCCCGCCGGCAACATCAAAGCGGACAAGGAAAAGTCCACGGAGAAAATTGACGGTGCAGTTGCTACAATAATGGCGCTTGACCGCGCTATCCGTTGTGGGAATGACGGTGGGGCGAGTGTGTATGATGAGCGAGGGCTGCTGTTTATTTGAGAAGGATTTTTAGTAAAGAAATAATTACTTTATTGTGAACAATCAACAATATTTTTTGTGAAAATTTACAATTATTGATTTTTCCTATTGACATTTAGGTTGTAACGATGTACTATGTGTACATAGCAACAACCTAAATGAAAGGAGATGCAGTGCTATTAAGAGATTGTATTTGACATTAGATGATAGGTTATACCAAAGAATTACGGAAGTGGCGGGAAAGAAGGGTATTCCACCATCAAGTTTAGTTGTAGGAAATCTAGAGGATTTGTATATGAAATCGGATTCAATCGATTATAATAAGTTGCTTGAACAAATCTGCAAAGAAGCCCAGGAAAGAGATAATACCCCGTTTGTTTTATCCGATTTGCCGTCGTTTTCGGAACTGATTGTTACGAACGCTGCAAAGGCGCACATTGGTCCATCCACACTTCGCGCACGGATTGGTAAGACTTTCAATGCGGCAGTCAAGGAAGGCAAGGTAGGAAACGTAGTCAGGGCAAAAAAAGCAAACGGCGATTTACTGAATAAAGCGGGAGTCGCGATGTATATAAATGAATTCAAAGGAGAATAAGAATATGAGAGATAGATTTGAGGTAGGAAGGGCTATCGATAAAATTTTGATTCCTTATGCAGACTGTTTTGCTTGGGAGGAATTGGGTGCCGCAGGCAGTTCCTGCTATGATCCGAACGATTTTGCTTCTGCTGTTGAAAAGGTAGAGGCCGCCTGCACTCTAGCGGCAGTTCAACTTGAAATGGAGAAGTACGGCACTCGTCATACTGATCTAGCTAAAAAGGTAGCTGCTCAGACTAAGAACCAGTATGTTACATATCCCTGGCTAAGGGACGCAGTCGCAAGGCTTCTTAGCAGCACAAACTACGAAAAACTTTGGTCGATGGTAGTTCTTTCTCGCAAGGTTAGATGGGGAATGAAAATAAAGGGGTTAACACAGATAAATATAAATTCTGTAAAAGAAGTCTTGAAATAACGTTGATAGCATCTGTCAGTAGTGGCAGGTGCTTTTCTTATGCCTAAAATCCAGGAGGATAAATTCTTATGAAACTTTTTTCAAGTCTATTCCATTCAAGGGACAAGCCTAAAAGCAGCACTGCCGGCATCGCCTACCGCTTTTACATGGGCAGTTCTACCGCAGGAAAGAACGTCACCGAGCGCTCCGCAATGCAAATGACCGCTGTGTATTCCTGCGTTAGAGTGCTGTCGGAAGCTGTGGCGGGATTACCACTGCACGTTTACAAATACCGTTCGGACGGCGGCAACATGGACGTTGCTGCCGTTTGCCCCAAGCGCGGCATGGACGCCGCGCAACAAAGGCAAACAGGCGGTAAGGAGAAAGCAATCGACCACTCCTTGTACCGCCTGCTTCGCGATGAACCGAACCCCGAAATGACCTCGTTCGTGTTTCGTGAAACGCTTATGACTCATTTACTACTATGGGGCAACGCATACGCACAGGTTATCCGCAACGGAAAGGGCGAGGTCGTTGCTCTGTATCCGCTTATGCCGAACCGAATGACGGTTGACCGCGATTCAAGCGGAAATCTGTACTACAAATATTATCGAGGTTCAGACGAGGCAATCCGCAGCAAGGAGTACGAGGTTATTCTTTCCCCATACGATGTGTTGCATATTCCCGGACTTGGGTTTGACGGACTTGTTGGTTACTCGCCGATTGCAATGGCGAAAAACGCTATCGGGCTTGCAATTGCGACCGAGGAGTTCGGCGCAAAGTTCTTTGCAAACGGTGCAGCGCCTAGCGGCGTCCTTGAACACCCTGGTACTATAAAGAACCCGACAAAGGTTCGTGAAGCGTGGCAATCGCAGTTTGGCGGAAGTTCCAACAGCGGAAAGGTCGCTGTGCTTGAAGAAGGCATGAAATACACGCCCATCAGCATTTCCCCTGAACAGGCGCAGTTCCTTGAAACACGAAAATTTCAGATAAACGAGATTGCTCGAATTTTCAGAGTGCCGCCGCATATGGTCGGTGACCTTGAAAAATCGAGCTTTTCTAATATCGAACAGCAGTCGCTTGAATTTGTGAAATACACTCTTGAACCATGGCTTGTGCGGTGGGAACAGAGCATGATTCGTTCGCTCCTCACCCCAAGCGAGAAACAGGAATATTTCATCAAATTCAATGTTGACGGACTGCTGCGCGGCGATTACGCAAGCCGCATGAGCGGGTACGCTACCGCAAGGCAGAACGGCTGGATGTCCGCAAACGACATTCGGGAGCTTGAAAACCTCGACCGAATTCCTGCCGAGGACGGCGGCGACCTTTATCTCATAAACGGCAATATGACAAAACTTGCCGATGCGGGTATTTTCGCATCTACGAGTGGAAAGGAGGATAATTCCGATGAAGAAGTTCTGGAAATGGACGAACAGGATAGTGAAGAACGAGGAAACGCAGGATCAGAACCCGGAGAGAACTCTGTTCCTCAACGGCACTATAGCAGATGAGAGTTGGTTTGACGATGATGTCACACCGCAGATTTTCAAGGACGAACTGATGTCCGGCAGCGGTGACATTACCGTCTGGATAAACTCGCCCGGTGGTGACTGCGTGGCGGCGGCTCAGATTTACAATATGCTCATGGACTATCACGGAAATGTAACCGTGAAGATTGACGGCATAGCGGCGAGCGCGGCAAGCGTTATCGCTATGGCAGGAAATAAGGTGCTGATGTCGCCTGTTTCAATGCTGATGATACACAATCCTATGACAGTTGCGATGGGCGACACCGCCGAAATGCAGAAAGCAATTGAAATGCTGTCCGAGGTCAAGGAAAGCATTATGAACGCTTATGAAATCAAGACGGGAATGAGCCGCGCAAAGATTTCTCACCTCATGGACGCAGAAACCTGGATGAACGCAAACAAAGCGGTGGAACTCAGCTTTGCTGACGGTATTCTTGCCCGTGAAGAACCTATGGAGGAACAACCCGCTAACGCTCTGATGTATTCCGAAGCGCAGGTGGTCAATTCCCTTATGGGCAGGATTGCTGAAAAATGCAGGATTGCACCGAAAACAGAACACAAGACAAAAGCTGAGGATTTATTTTCTCGGCTCGATTTAATCAAGAATTGGAGGTAACACACATGACTATTATGGAACTGCGCGAGAAGCGCAACAAAGCGTGGGAAGCCGCAAAGGCTTTCGTTGAAACCAAGCGCGACAAGGACGGACTTCTGTCCGCAGAGGACGCCGCTTCTTATGCCGAAATGGAACAGAAGATAAAGGACCACGGCGCTGAAATCGAGCGCATGGAGCAGATGGCGGCTATGGACGCGCAGCTTTCTAAGCCTACTTCGACACCTCTCACCGCAAAGCCGCTGAACGGTGACAAGCCCAAGTCCGGCAGAGCAAGCGATGAGTACAGGGCGGCAATGCTGAACGCTCTCCGCACGAATTTCAGACAGATTTCCGATGTGCTTTCCGAGGGTGTTGACGCTAACGGCGGTTACCTCGTTCCCGAGGAGTATGACAGCCGTCTGATTGACGCTCTTTCCGAGGAAAATATCATCAGAAAGCTGGGGCACACCATCACCACAAGCGGCGAGCATAAAATCAACATTGCCGCGACAAAGCCTGCTGCGGCTTGGATCGATGAGGGCGGCGCACTGTCTTTCGGGGACGCTACTTTTGCGCAGATAAATCTTGACGCACACAAGCTGCACGTTGCGGTTAAGGTAACAGAGGAACTGCTCTACGACAACGCTTTCGGGCTTGAAAGCTACATTATCGAGCAGTTCGGCAAGGCGCTGTCCAATGCGGAGGAGGACGCTTTTCTCAACGGCGATGGCAAGGGAAAACCTCTCGGAATTTTCGCTGAAACAGGCGGTGGAGAGGTCGCAATTACCTCCTCAAGCGCAACTGCGATAACCGCCGATGAAATCATAAATCTTGTGTACTCCCTCAAACGCCCATACCGCAAGAATGCGAAGTTCATCATGAACGACCAGACTATTGCGGCGCTCCGCAAGCTGAAAGACAACAACGGCGCGTACCTCTGGCAGCCGTCACTCCAGGCGGGCGAGGTCGACAGGCTGTTCGGCTACGAGGTTTACACATCTCCGTATGTCCCCACAATCGCCGCAGGAAAGCCTGTAATCGCATTCGGTGACTTTAGTTACTACAACATCGGCGACCGTGGCACTCGTTCCTTTGCGGAACTCAAGGAACTGTACGCAGGTAACGGCATGGTCGGATTTGTGGCAAAGGAGCGCGTTGACGGCAAGCTGATTCTTCCCGAAGCTGTGCAGATTCTGAAGATGAAAGCCGGCTCCGGTTCATGATGAATGAATTACTGACGAAAGTTAAGCAGAACCTCATACTTGAACATTCGGCGGATGATGAACTCATAAAAGGGTTCATCACCGCCGCTGTTTCCTATGCCGAAAGCTATCAGCATTTGCCCGAGAATTACTATTCTGAAAACGCAATGCCGCCGACCACGGAACAGGCGGTAATAATGCTGTCCTCGCATTTTTATGAATCGAGGGATGGTAGCACTGGCGGCTTTTTCGGAGATAATGTTCAGGCGGGAAAACAGGTGTGGGATACAGTGAATATGTTGCTGCGACTGGACAGGCGGTGGAAAGTATGAGTTTTGGGAAGATGAACACGCAAATACAGATAACGCAGAAACAGGTCACGCTCGATGACGAGGGCTTTCAGACGGAATCTGATGTTGTTGCAGCAACAGTCAGAGCCTATCGGGAGGGGCGGCATGGCAGCGAGAAATGGGCAAACCGAGCCGCTTTTTCCGAAGCTACCGACCTGTTCCGTTTTCGCACCATTCCGGGGGTGAGAATCTCCACGGATATGCGGCTGTTCTGCGATGGCATTGTATTTGAGATAACCTCTGTTGAAGATGTGAAAGGCAGAGGAATGTATATTGAAGCGCTTGCAAAGGAGGTGCAGCCGAGTGGCTAAGGCTGATGTAAAAATGCCCGATGAATTCCTTTCGAGGATTTCCCGGCTTGGAGCGCAGACCGACAGCATTGCCGAAAAGGTTTTGCAGGCAGGCGGCGAGGTTGCTCTCGCAAAGGTCAAAAGCAATCTGAAATCCGTTGTAGGTTCGGGAATTAAAAGCAAATCCCGTTCCACAGGAGAACTTGAACGTTCGCTCGGTTTATCTCCCGTTATGGTCGACAAAAACGGAAATCACGACATCAAGGTAGGATTTTCCGAGCCAAGAACGGACGGCGGCAGTAACGCAAAAATAGCAAATATCCTCGAGTACGGCACAAGCGGTCAGTCGGCGAAACCCTTTCTGAAGCCCGCAAAATCCGCTGTGAAAAAGCAGTGCGTGGAAGCCATGAAATCCGCATTTGAAAAGGAGGTCGAGGGGTTGTGAGTCTGCTTTCGGAACTCTCTGCAATAGCCAAAAAGCTGAAAATCCCGGCGCAGACCTCTGTGTATTCGGGAAAGGCTCCCGATGAATACTTGGTGTTCACTCCGCTATATGACAGCTTTGAACTTCACGCAGACAATGCGCCGACTGCCGATGTGCAGGAGGTTCGCATTTCCCTTTTCAGCAAAGAAAACTACACCCGCGCCATGAGCAGGCTTGTAAAGGCTCTGCTCAGCGCGGATATTACCGTAACCGCCCGAAAATATGTCGGTCACGAGGACGATACGGGCTATCATCACTATGCCGTTGATACGGCGAAAAATTATGAAATGGAGGAGATATAAATGGCAACAATAGGCCTTGACAAGCTGTTCTACGCTGAAATAACCGAGGACAGCGACGGCAACGAAACCTATGGAGTTCCCGCTTCGCTTGCAAAGGCGATTTCGGCAGACCTCTCCGTGGAGCTTGCGGAAGCAACGTTATATGCCGATGACGGCGCTTCGGAAATCGTCAAGGAGTTCAAAAGCGGAACGCTTTCACTTGGCATTGACGATATAGGCAATGACGCGGCTTCGGTTCTGACGGGCGCTACCATCGACAGCAACAACGTAGTTATTTCAACCAGCGAGGACGGCGGTAAGCCCGTGGCTATTGGGTTCAGGGCGAAGAAGTCCAACGGCAAGTACCGCTATTTTTGGCTTTATAGGGTCAAGTTCGGTATTCCGTCAACCTCGCTTGCAACAAAGGGCGACAGTATAACGTTTTCCACGCCGACTATCGAGGGTACTGTTCTCCGCAGAAACAAGCCGGACAGCAGCGGAAAGCACCCGTGGAAAGCGGAAGCGACCGAGGGCGAGAAGAACGTTCCGGACAGCGTAATTACGGGTTGGTACAAATCTGTGTACGAACCGACATTCACAGCAAAGCCTGCTGAAACGGGCAAGTAAAGGAGGTATGAGCAATGACGAATGAACGCAGTTCTTTAATTACAATCGGCGGTGAGCAGTACGAGATGATTCTCACCACCAGAGCGACAAAAGCAATTTCTAACCGCTATGGCGGGCTTGACAACCTCGGTGACAAATTGATGAAATCCGAAAATATGGAGATGGCTCTGGATGAAATAATCTGGCTGATTACTCTGCTTTGCAATCAGAGCATTGAAATCTATAATCTCAGAAACAGCGAGAAAAAGCCACTTCTCACCGAGGAAATCGTGGAGCTTCTGACCTCCCCCGGCGAGCTTGCCGAGTACAAGGACGCAATCACTGAAGCTATGCTGAAAGGCACGAAACGAAATGTAGAAAGCGATGATACCTCAAAAAACGCAGTAACAGCCGAGTGAATGACGCAGAACTGTTCACCCGGCTGTTCTATTACGGCACGGTGCAGCTGCACCTCAATTCGGAAGAGGTGTGGCTGATGCCGTTTGGGTTTCTGCTGGATTTGTGGGAGTGCCATAAGCAGTTTATAGGGATTGCCAAGCCTAAGCGGGAGGGTGATATTGATGAGGTTGTGCCGATGGGAATTTGATTGAAAAAAGGGTTGAAAAAGCAAAGGTGTTGTGGTATAATTAGTAAATAAGGACATGGAATTATCCCAAAATGTCATGAACTCTGTAAATAATGTGTAACCATATGCAATGAAATAGTTTGTCTTAGGAGGTATTGTATGAGTATTAAGGACGGAAAATTATTTTACCATTTAACCTCAATTGATTCGTTTGAATCTATTGTAAAAAACGGACTAATGTCAAGAGATGAATTATCTAGAAATAATCTTAGCTTTACAGATACGGCAGATCATGACATTTTACAAGAAAGAAACCGTCTTGGATTATCTCAATATATTCCATTTCATTTTCATATCCATACCGCATATGATACTGCTGTTAAGAATAATAATACAGGTAAAGAATTTATATACTTATGTATTCATCGTGATATAGCAAAAGAAAATAACTTTTTAATTTTACCTATTCATCCTGCATCCACGGAACAGCCAAATTTATTAGGGTATGCTGAAGGATTAAAACAAATTGACTGGGATGTTATGGAAATTAGCATTTCTGAAGCCAAGACTGCAGGAGTTGACTTGAGATATCACAAGCAGGTGAGAATGGCTGAATGCTTATCTCCCTTAACTATTCCTATAGAATATTTTCAGTCAATTAATGTTCCGGACGAAAATTGTAAGAAATATGTGGAAGATATACTGAAAAAGTATAATATCACTAATAAGCCACCGTATATAAATGTTCAGAAATGGTTTGTCGATAAGGGGTAATCATGATTCGATTTGTAACAGGAAACTTGTTTGAATCAGACGCATTCGCACTCGTTAACACAGTTAATTGTGAAGGATTCATGGGAAAAGGCATAGCCTATCAATTTAAAATGCGATATCCTGAAATGAATGATGAATATGTAAAAAAATGTAAGTCTAGTAAGCTTAAGCCAGGAGTTCTTCACATTTTTCTTACTGGTTCCAAACTGATAATTAATTTTCCCACCAAAAACAAATGGCGTGAAAAATCTAAGATGGAATATATTTCAGCCGGATTAGATGAACTTGTAAAATTAATGACTGATAGGAACATTAAATCAATTGCCATTCCACCGTTGGGGTGCGGAAATGGCGGACTTAATTGGTGTGACGTTAAAACCTTAATAATACAAAAAATGGGTTGCTTTGATGATAGTGTTTCCATTTTTGTTTTTGAACCCTCAAAAAATTATCAGTCAATTCCTGCGAACGAACCACAACTTTCACTCTCCGCCTTAATACTAATGAAAATTAAGTTCTGTCTTGATGATTCTCACTTTAATAAGATATGCTTGCAAAAGACTGCATATTTTATGACAATATTATCGGGCACAAATTATTTTAGATTTGTAAAGGATAAATATGGACCATATGATCATGATATAGAGGTTATCTCAAAGAGAATCCAAGAGTATCAACGTTATCACAAGGTCAAAAGTACCCAAGAGGCTTATGACATTTTGATGAGAAAACTGATAAGCGATAATACTGTTCAAAAACTTGAATTCTACACTCCGTTCATAGAAAGGGCAGCTAGTTTTACTAATTCCTTAATTGATAGTCAAGCAGTGGAGGGTGCGGGAACATCACTCTATATCATAGAAAAAAAGAGATGTGCAAATTTAGAGGAAGTGATTTGGGAATTTAAACAATGGTCGCAAGACAAAGCAAATCGTTTCACAGAAATAGATATTATATCTTCCCTTAACAATTTGGAAAAAGCAGGATTTGTTGAAAAAACATTATGCGGATACCAAATAGCCAATAACTAAAGAGCATTCTTTGCGGTTGCATAATCTCGTCAAGGAATGCTCTTGTTTATATCCCCCGAGCCGCAAGGCTCTTTTTTTATGCCCATTTCAAGGAGGTGACGCAGAATGTCCGAAAATTTCGGCTTGAAAATAGGTCTTGAGGGCGAAAAGGAATTCAAGAAATCCCTCGCCGATATAAACAACTCTTTCAAGGTTCTAGGCTCTGAAATGAAACTGGTGGATTCCCAGTTCGATAAGAACGACAAATCCACCGAAGCACTAACCGCTCGCAGCGATGTCCTGAACAAAGAAATCGACAGTCAGAAGCAGAAAATCGAAACGCTCCGTTCCGCACTCGCCAATGCCGCCGAGTCTTTCGGCGAAAACGACCGCCGCACTCAAAACTGGCAGATTCAGCTTAACAATGCGCAGGCGGCTCTGACCGGCATGGAGCGTGAACTGAACTCCAACAACACCGCCCTAGAAAAGGCTGACAAGGGCTTTGACAATGCCGGAGATGAAGCAAAGGATTTTTCCGATTCCGTCAAGAAAGCCGCAGACACCAGCGAGGACGCTGACGGAAAACTGAGTAAACTCGGAGATACCGCAAAGAAAATTGGCGCTGCTCTCGGGGCGGCCGCCGCAGCGGTCGGAACAGCCTGCGTTGCCGCAGGGAAAAAGCTGTGGGACATGGCGAACGATGTCGGTTCTGCCGGCGACCAAATCGACAAAACATCGCAGAAAATCGGCATAAGCGCCGAAAGCTATCAGAAGTGGGGCTATGTATTCGAGCGCTGCGGCGCTGACGTGAACAATCTCCAGACAGGCATGAAAAAGCTGTCCACCGTAATAACTGACGCAGCAGGCGGTTCGGATTCCGCAGCAGAAAAACTGTCCGCTGTGGGGCTTTCCATCGAGGAACTGAACGGAAAGTCGCAGGACGAGCAGCTGAGTATGGTAATCACGGCTCTGCAAGGCATGGAGGCAGGCGCAGAACGCACCGCTGCCGCAAACGACCTCCTCGGGAAATCCGCTGTGGATATGGCGGCTGTCCTGAACACAAGCGTAGAGGAAACCGAGCGTCTGAAGCAGGAAGCCGAGGATTACGGAATGGTTATGAGCAACGAAGCGGTTGCGGCTTCCGCTGCTTTTGAGGACAGCCTTACCAAGCTGTCGCACACAGCGGGCGGTCTGAAGAATCGCATGGTGGGAGAACTCCTCCCCAGTATAACGCAAATTACGGACGGGCTTGCCGACCTCCTCGCAGGCAACGAGCAAGCGGCGGACGAACTGAAAAGCGGCGTAACATCGGTTATCGGCACTATCCGAACGCTGATTCCGCAGTTTGCGGAACTTATCACCTCTATCGCAGGGGCAGTCCTCGACAGCGCTCCGGGTATCATCAAGGCGCTTGCGGACGGACTGCTGTCTGCTATCTCGGAACTTACTCCGACACTAGCCAGGATCGTGACCGAGATTATTTCGGCTCTGGTGGGACTGCTGCCGCAAATCGTGTCAGCCGGAGCGGATATTCTGCTGTCGCTTATCAAGGGTATTGCGGACACGATTCCGCAGCTTGTTCCGCAGATTGTGACGGTAGTCGTTGAGATTGTGAAAACGCTCATCGATAATTTGCCGCTTATCCTTGACGCAGCTTTGCAGCTTATAACCGGACTTGCGCAGGGCATTTTAGATTCGCTGCCGATCCTCATTGAAGCCCTGCCGCAGATAATCACGAGAATCGTGGACTTCCTCATCGGCGCGATACCGCAGATAATCGAAGCGGGAATACAGCTTCTAACCTCGCTTGTGACGGCTCTGCCGGACATCATCGCGGCGATCGTGGAGGTAATTCCGCAGATAATTGACGGAATAATCACGGCGGTGATTTCGGCAATTCCGCTTATCATCGAAGCAGGAATCAAGCTGCTTGTCGCGCTTGTACAGAATCTGCCGACGATCATCACGACCATTGTTGCGGCTATTCCGCAGATAATTTCAAGCGTTATCGACGCAGTTATCGGAGCGATTCCGCAGCTTGTTGCGGCGGGCGTTCAGCTGTTTATTGCGCTGATTGAAAATCTCCCGACCATCATCGTGGAGATAGTCAAGGCGATTCCGCAAATCATAACCGGCATTGTTGACGCATTCGGCAGCTACTTTGGCAAGATGGCGGAGGTCGGCGGCAACCTGCTGAAAGGTCTGTGGCAAGGCATTTCTGACGCAGGCGCGTGGCTCTGGAATCAAATCAGCGGATTTTTCGGCGGCATTGTGGACGGAATCAAGGACTTCTTTGGAATACACTCACCGTCTAAATTGTTCGCCAATCTCGGCGGCTTTATGGCGGAGGGACTTGGCGAGGGCTTCGGCGATGAGATGAAAGGCGTTTCAAAGAGTATGCAGAACGCTATTCCGTCAGATTTCGACCTCGACATGAATGGCACGGTTTCGGGGTTCAACGGAGTACAGACGCAGGCGTTTGATGTAACAATTCCGCTTAGTATTGACGGAGTTCCGCTGACTAAGGTAATATCCAGAATACAGTGGAATCAGAACAAGGTGACGGTAAGGAATGCGGGGGCGGTGTGATGGTTGAGATAATCGTGACCGAAAACGGAAATGTTCGTGGTGTGTTTACCCGGGTGATTTCTGCATCGCTGACCGACAGCCTTAACGGTGAATGCACCTTTCAGTTTTCCGTAATGTCCTCGATGGCTTCGGAGATATTCACAGGTCTTGAGGTACAGCTGAAAAGCGACACGCTGAACTACCTTTTCAATGTTGTGAAAGTGTCGAAATCTCTGTCCTGCGGCATTGCGATTTGTACGGTTGAGTGCGAGCACAAATCCTACGAACTGAACAATGATGAGTACAAGCTGACTGAATTTGATTTCGAGGGCGCTCCGAGTGAGTGCCTTATTTCTTTATTGCAGGGCACATCTATGACCGCAGGAATCTGCGACCCGACCGTCCCGATAAAGCTGAAAATCAATCGCGAATGCACACGCAGAGCCGCCTTAATGCAGCTTATAGCGCTGTGCGGCGGCGAAATCGAGTACAACGGAACGGAAATAAATATCCGTTCCCACAGAGGTTCGCAGGACTACATCAGCATTATGGACGGGAAAAACGTGTCCGACCTCACAATGGAAACCGACAGCCGTTCGGGAACTACAAACTACGGTCTGACGCTGTACAAGAACGACAATTTCTCGGTCGGCGATAACGTGCAGATAGTGTTCCACCCATTCAATCTCAATGTGAACACCCGCATAATCGCCATGAGCTTCAATCCGTACAACCGCCGTGAAATTTCCATCGAGGTCGGAGATTACAGACCGAGCATTTCGGACAATCTCTATCAGATGGAGCAGAAAACGAACGAGATACGCAAGGACGTGGGCGAATCCACAGCGGAACTCAAAACCGCGACAAACAGCGCGGATATTTCGGTTACGGAGAAGTCACAGCGGCTGTTCCGCATTACTTACAATGCGATTCAAGCGACATATGCAGCGTTCTGCTCAACCGTGAAATTTGTGATTTCAGCCGCAGGAACGCTTGCGTTTATTCTTAAAAAGAACGAAAACGAGGTCATGCGTTATGAGGAGTATTTCAGCGAGGGGTCGCACACAAAGACTTATACATACCCGTTCACATCGGAAGTAGGTCAAAATACCATGTCGCTGAGCGTGGTTTCGGTTGACGGCGCAGAGGGTAAATTCCCAAAAATGCAGACGTGGGGCTATGTGATGGGCGCTTACCTTGCCGGAGATACTCCCTGGGACGGTTACATTGAAGCCCGCGAGGACGAGGTTCATTTCACTATGCGGAGAACAGTCAGAAAGTCGCTTGTTCGCACATCGGATACTCTGATGTTTGAAATTCTCAAATCACATAAGTTTGTTTTCGGCGAGCCATTGCCTGCTTTCATCAAGCGCAAGAGAGGTGCGAAAACTCTTGAGCCCACTGTTATGGCAATATTCCCTGACGCATGGAGTCCGAAGATAATCACACCGCCGCCAATTACGGTTGTGAATGTGTCCAACAGAAAGCTGTATCTTGAACTGCGCAATCCCGTCAAAGCTGATGAAATAGCGGTTTCTGCGTTCACCATGATTGTCACAACCGAAAACGAAACCGTGCGCTTGCAGCCGATTTCCGCAGATTTCGGCACCGGTGATTTCGGTAGTACGATTTGGCTTGCGTTTGGCAGTTCTGCGATGAAAGACAGCGTGCAGAGTATTACTCTGCTGTATGACGGCGAGGTCGGAAATCTTGTTGATGTGCTTAATAATGCGCCTTGCGGCAGTTTCCAGACATCGTTTATTTACACACCGTATGAGGAGGAACAGGAATGATTAAAGGTAGAGCGACAATTCAGATTATAGACGAAAAGTCCGGCAGAACGGTGCATGAAATCCATGAGGAAAACATGATAACCAATGCCGTTGACACGATTCTGAACCCGCCCGATTACATCGAAATCGGCATGGATTCCGACAACGACCGCAGCTTTAATATGCTGCGTGATTTCGTGGGAAACATTGCCGATACTGCTTTCCGTGGGGTTATCGTCTGCCGTGACAAAATCCCCGAGGACGGCAATAATATGATGCTCCCGTGGACGAACGAGGAGATAAGTCATGCCGGAATTTCAAACACAAGCACGGATAAATCAATCGGCACTTACAACGCAAACGAAAGCGGACGAATTGAGAACGGCAAGGGCTACCGCCATGTTTGGGACTTTGCTTCAGACCGTGCGAACGGCGAAATAAGCTGTATCTGCATGACCACCAAGGACGGCGGCACCTGCGGCTACCACGACACTTACTGGAATCTGTCAACTGGAGGAACTGACCTCAACAGCAGTTCGGTTGATTCTTTCAAACAGGCATATCACACGATCGTGGGACGGTACATTCCGGATTCTACGTTCAACTGCGCTTTGTACAAGTGGTTTTATATGGACAGATTGGCAAACGGAAATGTGCGGCTTCTGGGCAAGCATATCCACAACGGCGGCATTTACGAGGTCATTATTTTCGACCCGATGTCGATAAGCGTCAGCACGGAAAAGCCGTTCTGCGGTATTATAAGCGTGAAGAAAGTTATAGAACTGTTCCCGGCGGCAGAGCGTATTCCGGATTCCATGTACGACAGCAGCTATCATCACGGCGGCTATTTTTATGACTGTAACACTACAAATGCGGACTATGTACCGCAGGAGGAAAAGGAAAAGCTGCGGCAGGACTGGGAGGACGCCCCACAGTGGCTTGCGTATTTTCCGTATGTTATCGGCGATAAGATACATATTGTTGCGACCTCACGCTGTCATATCCATCACTATATTTTCAGGCTGTCAGATTATTCGCAGGTTTCAAAGAAAACCATCGAAACCGACACTCTGCTCCAGGTGTATGGCGTGGGCTTTAAGTATGAGAGAATAAGCAATTCCTCACCGCAGTACAGATGGTTTTACGGCGCAGGCGTGAACGGCGATTACTGCAATGCGCTGAGCGCCTTTGAGTGGGACGATAAGTACTTCGTCATTACTAAATATCCGCTGATAGATGGCAAAGAAGCGACAGGAACAAACAACTTCGGGCAGCTGCGTGTGTTCACAAAGGACGGGAAATCCACGGGCAAGACATGGCAGTATGTCGCTGACGGAACACTCTCAAATATGACCGCCGCTAGTTTCTGGGGATTTTACGTTGACGAAAAGACGAATACTCCGCTTGTGATTTGCGATAGCTGCAACATTTCCTATTCGCTGCTTGCCCTTGAGATAATCAAAAGCGGCGATGATTACGGCAGATACAGAATGCGGTTCTCTGCTCCGACTTATGGAAACAGTTATCTGTATTCGTATGCGAATATCATCAAGACGGACGAACTTAATCTGCCTCTGTATATTTTGCCATACTATCCGTATTCAAGCGGCAGCCAGCATTTTTTCGGCTTTGCGCTTGGGATATGCAAGCTGTGTCTTACAACAATAAATAACCTGTCCGAGCCGGTGCGAAAACTGGACGGGCAGGTCATGAAAATAACTTACGATATCGTTGATGAATGATTGGAGGGTTTATTATGAGAGAATTCTGGAACACAATTCAGCTTATTTTTACGGCGGTCGGCGGGTGGCTCGGCTGGTTCCTCGGAGGGAGTGACGGGTTGCTTTTTGCGCTTATTGCCTTTGTGGTTATCGACTACATAACCGGAGTGATGTGCGCTATTTCGGACAAGAAGATGTCAAGCGCAGTCGGGTTCAAAGGTATCTGCAAGAAAGTGCTGATTTTCGCCCTTGTGGGGTTAGGACATATTCTTGATACAAGAGTGATAGGGGCGGGTTCTGTTCTTCGGACTGCAGTGATATTCTTCTATCTGTCGAACGAGGGTATTTCGCTGCTTGAGAATGCCGCGCACCTCGGATTGCCTGTTCCGAAAAAGCTGAAAGATGTGCTGGAGCAGCTGTATAAGCGTTCGGAAAAGGAGGACGAAGATGAAGATTAAAGGTGTTGATTTAAGCTACTGCCAGGAGGGTATCAGCTTTCCTGCACTGAAAAAGGCAGGCGTGAAGTTCGCAATTATCCGCGCGGGCTTTTCAACAAAGAAAGACGTGACTATGGATAGGTTCGTGGCTGACTGCAAGAAATATGGCATTGAATACGGATTTTACTGGTACAGCTATGCTATAAGTATCGAGCAGGCACAGACAGAAGCCGAGAAATGTATTTCTGTGATCAAAGGGCTGTCCCCGACATATCCCGTATACTTTGACATGGAGGAGAAAAAGCAGATCAGCGGTCTGAGTACGGACACACGCACAAAGATGGCTATTGCTTTCTGTGAAAAGATAAGACAGGCGGGATTCAAGCCCGGAGTTTATGCAAATCCGTCTTTCATGGAGAACTATTACGACAAGAGCAGGATTGTCGGCAGGTACGACATCTGGCTTGCCCACTGGACGAACAGCCCCGAACGACCGTCAAGGTACGATTACGGTCAGACCATGTGGCAGTGGGGGCTTGACAGAATAGGCGGATACGATGTTGACGGGGATATTTGCTTTACCGATTATTGGAAGAAAAAGCCTGTCGAGAAAACCATAGATCAGCTTGCTGACGAGGTTCTTGCCGGCAAGTGGGATAACGGTGCGGAGCGTGAAAGACTGCTCACTGCCGCCGGATATGACTACAATGCGGTTCAGAAAAGAGTGAACGAAATACTCAACAAGAAAACCGTTGACGAGATTGCAAACGAGGTTATTCGTGGCGAATGGGGCAACGGCGCTGAGCGCAAGGAGAAACTCACTGCGGCAGGATATGACTATTTTGCTGTGCAGAAGCGTGTAAACGAAATGCTCTGATAAAACTTAATTCTATACAGCAGCAATGCCCACCTTGGATAGATTTCATTGGTGGGCATTATTTTTTTGCGGACCGGAAAGCTGATTTTCTTCCAGTTGATACTGAGGTAATCTCTCAGACTGGAGGAAAATTTTATGACAAATCAGCAAACGAATCAGATACGAACAATGCGTCTGCAAGGAGCAGGATATATTAAAATAGGAAAAATCCTTGGTATTTCAGATAATACAGTGCGCTCGTTCTGTCGGCGTAATGGTCTTGACGGCAAGGCTAAGAACACCATTGCCTGCAAACAGTGCGGAAAATTGATAAAGGTTGTTCCTAAACAGAAACCGAAAAAGTTCTGCTCGGATTCTTGCCGTAATGCGTGGTGGAAGGAACACCCGGAGTGTATCACCAAAAAGGCAGTGTATGAGTTTACCTGCGCTTGCTGTGGGCGGTATTTCACCGCTTATGGGAATAGTCACAGAAAATATTGCTCTCATGGCTGCTACATAGCCGGACGCTTTGGAAAGAAGTGTGGACGTAATGAGTAACGCTTACAGAGTGCGGTTAGAAAGTTATCTCGCTTCAATGCTCCAGGCAAAACAGATGATGTCGATGGGGATTTTAACCTCTGATGATTACGCCGCTATTGATACAATAATGACCGAAAAATACGGCATATCTTCGTGTAGTTTGTATTGCGGAATCGACTTGATATATGATGGTTTTAGAGGTAATATGTCACACTGCAAGGAGGTGACGTAATGTCAAGAAAAATAACCATCGTATCAAAACCACCAAAATTGGAGCGGAAAAAGAGAGTTGCCGCTTATGCCCGTGTTTCCAGTGGGAAAGACGCTATGCTTCACTCGCTGTCAGCACAGGTCAGCTATTACAGCGACCTTATCCAAAGCCACGGCGAATGGCTTTATGCAGGAGTATATGCAGATGAAGCCAAGACCGGCACAAAGGATTCAAGAGCAGGATTTCAAAGTCTTGTTGCAGACTGCCGTGCCGGTGAAATCGATATGGTGATTACAAAATCCATCTCCCGCTTTGCACGAAATACAGTCACTTTGCTACAGACAGTTCGTGAATTCAAAGCCTTGGGAGTGGATATTTATTTTGAAGAGCAGAACATTCATACAATGAGCGGTGACGGAGAATTGATGATGACGATTCTTGCTTCATACGCACAGGAAGAAAGCCGCTCGGCAAGCGAAAATCAGAAATGGCGTGTCAAACGTAATTTTGAAGCTGGTATTCCATGGGATAGGACTTTACTTGGGTATCGCATGGAAAATAATCATTATGTTATTGTTCCAAAGGAAGCTGAAATTGTCCGCCGTATTTATAATGAATACCTTTCGGGCAGCGGCTACCAGCTTATTGCAAAACGCTTGAATGAGGAAGGTGTTCCGTCACGGTTTGGCGGTAAATGGAATCAGTCCGCAGTTTCACGAATACTTAGCAATCACACCTATACGGGTAATCTGTTGCTGCAAAAGACATTCCGTGAAAACCATATCACTAAACGGAAAATCTTCAATAACGGCGAACTTCCGAAGTACCTTGCTGAAGAAAGTCACGAAGCCATTGTTGACGAAGAAACTTTTCAAGCTGTTCAAGAGGAAAAGTCAAGGCGGTCGGCTCGGTTTAACAAGAAGTCTGTGTCAAAGAAAACATATCCCTTTTCAAGCTTTATGGTGTGCGATAACTGCGGCAAAAATTACCGACGAAAGGTTACAAAATCGGGTCCTGTATGGGTCTGCAATACATTCAATTCTTTGGGGAAATCCGCCTGTGCGTCTAAGCAGATACCGGAACCTATTCTTCAGCAGGTAACAGCCGAAGTCTTAGGCAAGGCAGATTTCACCGGTGAACAGCTGCGAAGCCGCATACAGAAAATCGTGGTTTGCAACGAAAATGTTCTGATTTTCCGCTTTCGGGATGGTTCGGAAGTTGCACGAAAATAGAAAGACCGCTCACGCAGCGAAAGCTGGACAGACGAAATGAAAGCAGCCGCCAGTCAAAAAGCATTAGGGAGGAATAAGCACAATGCCTAAAGTTACCATGATTCCTGCAACCATAAATCCAATGACGCACTTGCCAAAAGAAACCACGCAGAAAAGGCGGGTCGCCGGGTACGCTCGTGTTTCCACTGACAGCGATGAGCAGTTCACAAGCTACGAAGCACAAGTGGACTACTACACAAAATTCATTCAGTCAAAGCCTGAATGGGATTTCGTAAAGGTCTATACAGACGAGGGTATAAGCGGCTGTAACACCAAGCACCGCGATGGCTTCAAGGAGATGATTTCCGATGCATTAGCAGGCAAAATTGACCTTATTGTTACCAAATCGGTCAGCAGATTTGCAAGGAACACCGTGGACAGCCTTGTGACAATCCGAAAGCTGAAAGAGAACGGCGTGGAGTGCTATTTTGAAAAGGAGGGTATTTATACCTTTGACGGCAAGGGTGAACTGCTCATAACCATTATGTCCTCACTGGCGCAGGAAGAAAGCCGTAGTATTTCCGAAAACATTACGTGGGGTCAGCGCAAGAGTTTTGCTGATGGCAAGATTCATTTGGCATATAAGCATTTTCTTGGCTACAAAAAAGGCGAGGACGGACGACCTGCTATTGTCGAGGAAGAAGCCGTCGTTGTTCGGCTGATTTACAGATTATTTCTTGACGGCAAAACCCAAGCAGGAATTTGCAGGTATCTTGAGGACTTGGAAATACCGTCACCAAGCGGTAAGGCAAAGTGGAGCAAAACCACAGTTACCAGTATTCTGACAAATGAAAAATACAAGGGTGACGCACTTCTCCAAAAGTCTTTTACAGTAGATTTTCTGCAAAAGAAAACAAAGCAAAATGAAGGCGAGGTGCCGCAGTATTATGTTGAGGGCAGCCACCCCGCCATTATCGAACCTTATGAATGGGATCACGTCCAAGCTGAATTTGCCAGACGAAAAGAACTCGGAAATGCATACAGCGGAAAGAGTGTACTCTCTGCAAAGCTGGTTTGCGAGGACTGCGGCGGATTCTTTGGCTCAAAGGTCTGGCATTCCACAGATTGCTACCGTCGCACCGTTTGGCAGTGCAACAATAAATTCAAAGGCGGTGAACGTTGTCTGACGCCAAATGTGGATACGGAAACCGTACAGCAGCCCTTCATAAAAGCCTATAACCAGATGATAGGAAATAGAAAACAAATCATTGAGGACTGCGAACTAATGCGAAAAAAGCTGACCGATTTCAAGTCACTGGATGCCGATATTGAGCGTCAGTTTGAGGAAACGCAGATTGTTGCCGAACTTGTCAAGGCTGCAGTTAAGGATAATGCAGTCACCGCACAATCGCAGGAAGCGTACTTGAAAAAATATGAAGCACTTACTAAACGGTACGAAACAGCGGCAGCGGAACTGGAACGCCTGCAAAACCTCCGTACTCTCCGCAGTCAAAAAGATAAGGCGATGGCACTTTACATACGAACCCTGAAAAAACAACCGACCGTATTGAGCGAGTGGAACGACACCTTATGGACTGTGATGGTAGAGAAAGCAATCGTCCACAGGAACAGCGAGATAACCTTTGCATTCTACAATGGTACTAAGGTTAAAGTGAGGCAATAAAACGATCGCTCTACTAAAAATCAATGCCATCTCAATAAAATCAAACAGTAAACACCGCCGCATAGAGAAGCTACTCTCTGTGCGGCGGTGTTCCTTCATATTTTCTTATCGTACACGATATGCTGCTTCACCGGAAGCCTCAATTACGCTCAGACCAATTTTTTCTTTCTTATGATACTGATTGCAACGCTCACGACATTCCAGAGCAGAGAAGTGCCTGCAACGGATACTGCCGCGGTTGCAAGCGGCTTGGAAACATTAACGTTGTCGCTGATAGCGGAAATATTGCCCGCGTCCAACGTCGTATTGTCAGTCAGTGTCAGAATCAGGTTGCCGTTGTCATCAATGCGGCAGCCCTTGATTCCGATACCGTTCTTTCCGTCAACGCCGTCCTTACCGTCTTTTCCGTCCGTACCGTTCTTGCCGTCAGTGCCGACGATTTTACCGAGATTGGTAACAACGCCATCGGTAAACGTGATAATCAGATTGCCGTCGGCATCAATTTCAGCCGATTGTATTCCGTTGCCGTTTGAACCGTCTTGACCGTCCTTTCCTGCGTCACCTTTTTCTCCGGTGACTTTGCCGAGGTTGTGTACAGTACCGTCTGACAGTGTAATGATAAGGTTGCCGTTTTCGTCAACAACAGCATTCTCAATGCCGACTCCGTCAGCACCGTTTCTACCGTTTTCACCGTTGCTTGCGTTTACCTTGCCTGCATTATGCACAGTGTCGTCAGTCAGGGTGATAATAAGATTTCCGTCCTCATCGATAGTTACCGACTTAACGCCTATGCCTGTATCTCCCTTGTCGCCTTTGTCACCCTTATCGCCTTGATTGCCCTGTTCACCTTTATCTCCTGTTACCTTGCCTGCATTATGCACGGTGTCATCGGTCAGTGTGATAATAAGATTTCCGTCCTCGTCGATAGTTACCGACTTAACGCCTACACCTGTAGCGCCAGTATCACCCTTGTCGCCTTGGTCGCCTTGGTCGCCTGTATCACCCTTTACATCTGTCACAATAACAGTAAGGAGTATATCGCTGTCTACAGTAAATGTTATTTCGTTTTTGTTTGTTTCGGAAAGCAGCTCGCCGCCGATGTACCAGCCCTTGAGAATAAAGGTCGGGTCAAGCGTCACGGTTGCTGTAAGCCGTGTTCCCTCACGAAGCTTGTCACCGCTTGAAATCTTTTCTTTATCGTTTTTAACCGAAAGGATACAGCCATCAATAGTTGTGGGGAATGTGACCGTATATTCCGGTATCTCCTCGATTTTCACCAAGATATTGGTATCCGCCTTGATTGCGCCGGTTTTATAGGTATAGCTGCCGTCGCCGTTGTCGATCCAAGAAGCCGCGTCCGCAAGGCGGTAGTTTTCATTCGGCTTGACTGTAACGGTGATCTCATCTGCGTAGCGAACGGTATTACCACTTACAAAATCTTCGTTTCCGTTTTTAACAGTCATATCGGCATTTTCGATGCTGTCTACTGTAACCGTATATTGCTCGATTTCGGTGAAATACACCTGAATGTCGGTTTTGGTATCCATAACGATTTCATAATCGTACTGACTGTACAGCTTATCATCGGTTGTTACGGTGTCGACCTTGTCGTCACGGGTAATGACGAGCTTCTGCACTCTGTAATTTTCTGCCGCCTGTGCGGTAAGAACAATTTTTGTGCCGACAATAACACCCGTACCCGACTGATAACCCTGCTTGGTTGCCACTGCACCTGTCTGTTCGCCGCTTGCGGCAGAATAGGTCAGCTTTAAACGAACAGGAACATCAAATTCTGCACCGATCTCAGTGTCCTTTGTAATAGTCATAGTGAAGCTTTCGCCGCTTTGACCCTCGGCGTCGCCTGTCCATGTGCGAAATTTGCAGTCTGCGTCAGCCTTGACAGTGAATGTCAGTTCACAATCAACAGGAACATACACACTGTTGTTGTCATTCAGTTCTACAATATCGCTGTTTGCGTCGGTGATCTCTATTGTACCGCCCTCTGCGGGGATATTTACCTTTACCTGCTTGCCTATTTCGGAAAGAGAAGCAAATTCTGCTTCAACAGTGTATTCTTCCGATGCCAATTTCAGCGTATAGGTGTCTGAGCCTGCGGCATCTATGGTTACGGCATTATTATCTGCATCGGTGATCTTCCACGATTTAAGTCCGTAGCCGTTTTTCGGTACTGCGGCAAATGTTACATCATCGGTGACTGTGCCGCCGGGAGCGTTCAGCGGAGCATCTCCCACTGTCGCACTGACCGTACCTATTACCGCGCCGTCCGCCGTGTATGTATCGGTAAATGTGACCTGAGCGGAAGTTACCGCACGCTCGGTTGAAACCTGAATATTTGCTTCACCGTTCAGGGTAAAGGCACATTTAATAGTTCCGTCTGCTTCCGGCGTGAATATCATTGATTCTCCGCCGTTGTCAAGTGTCATGGATACAAGCTTATACAACTCGCTCTTTGGGGTGACCTTTACCTTGATGATCTCGCTCTCGCTTATCTCATCTCCCGACTTGATCTCAACATTACCGAGATGGCGCACCTTGATGTCGGCGGCATCTTCGTTATCGACAGAGTAGTTGACCTTATAGTCTTTCTTTGCCGTTGTAACCTCGGCGATATTCGACCATGTGCTTTCATTTTCTTTGCCGTCCACCTTGCAAACGGAGGTAACAACAAAGCTAAAGTCGGTGTTGGTTTTCAGGTTCTCAATCTCATAGGATGTCGTATCGGCAGGAAGCAGATCGGAAATTTTCGTATACTCGCCGTTTTCCACGCTGTACACATAGTAGCCCTCTACCTCCGGCCAACCGGGAGTCTTGTCGGGCTGAGACCATGTAAGGCGCACTGCATCATCTGCGAACAGTTCAGCCTCCAGATCATCTACCGCAGGAGCGGGTGTGCTGACATTTGACAGGCTGTAGCCGATAAAGACAGTCTTGTTGCCTTCCTCACCGTAGAGGTGACGGAACCACTGTCCCAGCGTCCAGTCGAATGTGTACTGTGTGTAAATACTTGCGGGGATTCCTTCCTCGGCAAGTGTCGGACCGTCAATATCGTTTACCGCACCGATGCAACCCTGCGAGGAGGTTTTCGTGGTCGAAACGCCCGAACCGTTGCTATAGCTCAGACTGGTTTCAAAGCCTATATCGTGCGAGAACAGTATGCCATCTCCGAACACGCCGAAGCTGATGGAGAAGTTGAAGTAAAATCCGTGAGAAATCTCCTCAGAAACCGATTTGATATTGCTCTTTGAATAGGAAACCTCATTCAGACCTCCCGCATAGCCCAGACGGATAGTGTTCTGGCTGAGCTGCTGAGCGCCGAGTGCACTGTATGCGCCCCAGCCCAGCTGATTGTACATATAAGGGTTGCCCTCGTTGCCGTCCAGCCAGTTTTCCGCTTCGTTGATTTTTTCAAGACGGTAGTAGCAGGCTTCATCTTTGGAGGTCTTATCCGACTCCTTGGTGATGGCGCGATTGCCCTTTTTCTCCATATAGGAGTTGTATTCTTCAGCAAAGCTGTTGTAGTCGTCAATGCTCATCTGCTGATACACCGGCTGCTGTGGGATAGACAGGCTTATTGCCGTCTCGTCCGACCACGCGCCGTTTTTGTCCAGCACCTCATAGCAGTAGACAAATACCGGCGTTCTTGCAACCAGTGCCGTGTTATATGCCTGTGCCTTGACGGTCATGGCGTATTCGGTTTCAAGTGCTTCGGAAAAGCTCTTGCTCCATTCAAGAGAATAGCCGGCAGAGATCTCTAACTCAAAAGGCGCAAACAGTCCGCCGTAGCTGTAGGACATACCCACGCTGTAGGAAACATTTTTTGAAGAGGACTGCTCCAACTCGTAGCTTTCGGTTATGGTATAGTCGGTCTCGTTATTTGCCGAATCGCCCAGTGCCGCAAAGTAGGGCGCCGCCTGCATAACTGCCTTGACCTCGGGGTCGCTGTAGGCGTAGCTCACGCCCTTATATCGTGCGATAACGCCGTCCTGGTCACGGTCGCAGGCAGTCAGCAGTACCTGTGCACCGCCGCCCTTATAACCGCCGTCTGCTTTGTTCGGACCCCAATCGGAGAGTGTTGTTTTAAAGCCAGTAGCCGCGCCGTAATCGGCGGCAGTATCGTTATAAGTGGCGGAAATCAAACCTTTTTTGAAAGAATAAGTATCGTCTCCGTCCCGGCAGGAAGTCACAAATACGATTTGCTCTCTGCCGGCATTGTTGCCGTCAAAATTACCTACAGCAACCGAGCGGATGAATTCTTCGTGCCCGCCGAGCGCACCGTCAAATTGAAAGCCGCTCATTTTATAGCCCTGGGAGGCAACCGTGTTTAATTCGCCGGTAGCGGTGTTGTATGTATACAGCGTGCCGTTGATAAAGATAAAATCTGCGGCACTGGCTCCGTTATAAGCAACCGCCTCCACCGCTAAAGGAGAAACAATGTCTTCACCATCGGTGCTTTTATATGTCCACTCGTTTGTTGACATGGTTTTGTAATCAGATTGAATAAAGCCATTGTTTTTGTTGTTCAGAAGCGTTGTATAGGCAAGATAGCTTTCATCTGTTTCACCGTAACCTTCGATTTCAGCCTTAATACCTGCAACAACAAGGTCGTCGTAACCGTCATTGTTGATGTCACCTGCCGTTATATTGCAGGCGTTCATACTACTTGACGACTGTACTTCTCCATCGGAGAGCTTGCCCTCGGGGCAGACATAGAAAGATTCATCTGCTTTCTGATCGATAAAAGAGCCTTCCTTCGGCATAGTGCCGCCGTATTTAATTTTTACCTGCGGGCGGTATACATTTTTGTTGTCGCTCGTTATGCAGTTTACATGGAAATACGAAAGCACGGCAAGGTCATCTATATTGTCGCCGTTGAAATCACCGACCACCATTTTTACGCTCAGCTTGTGCATGGCGTTATACAATGTATCTTGTTTTGAGCCGCCGATGCTGTCGTTTCTTGCACCTTTTACCCATTTTCCGCTTTGGTATGTCTCAATATAGAGGTCGTGAAGCAGGTCATAGCCCAAAGATCTGCCATCACCTGTGGTTGTATTATTGTGATTACTAGTCAACTTATTGCCGTCAGCATCGTAACGCAATTCCCAGAGGAGACTACCGACATTATTTATATCTTGGTAAAGGTCGGTAGTAACCCGTGTTGCCGACTTTTTTGTGCCGGGTACATAGACAATAACGGTTTCCTTGCCATCATTATCGAAGTCGCCGGCGACGACATCAAGAAGTGCGTTTGTCTCATAGCCGTTGACCTGAAAGTCTCCGTCGGAATCTGCGATCCAGTCGAGGGGAAAATTAATAATATAGGTGCCGCACTGCTTACCCGTTACGGTATTGGACAAAATGGCATAAACTTGTTTGCGTGTTCTGTGAACCCCGACATAGACAACATAGTCTTTTCTTCCAGAACCTGTAGGGTCAAATGCTACCGACTGTATAAACGAAAGCTGTTGAATACTACTGGACAAGCTCAAGTCCGGCAGAGAGCCGTCCGATGCGGTGTTGTTATTTGATATAAAGCTTAGCAGGCTTTCCGCCGTTCCCACATCGGCAATTTTTCCGTTGACCGATGATGCGGTGGTTTGCAAATAAAAAAGCTCGTTTTGCTCCACCATCGCAAACGGGCGGTCAACATCGTATCCGTAGGGGTTGGTCGTCTTGTCGTACCCCGCGGGGACGGTGTTTTTCATCAGTGAATTTGCCGCATCAGATGAAAAGGTCGGATTGTCAGAGCCGTCCTCGGCAAATGACGAAAACGGCAGACTTGCGGCTATCATCGCAACAGCCAGTACCGCACTTATCGCTCGTCGAAAAATGAATTTCTTGTTCATAGTTCATACTCCTTCAAAATCGGGTTTACCGCATACAGCGGCAGAATAGAAAATAAAAAATTGAGTCATATAGCTCTTATTAAATATTATATCATAATGCGGAGATTTCGGGCGTGTCGTTTACGCTGTATTGTTGTCGTTTACGTCGCAGAGAATTACACAGACAAAATATCGCTTGTCAAACGACGGATTTTAATGTAAAATAAGTATACGGACAATCGGCACAACAAATTTTACTGCAAACGGGAGGTTTCTCGTCATAATGGAGAACAATATACAAAAATCTTTACGGTGGATATGCACAGCACTGTTTCCGATCCTTTGCATCGGAATGATATGGTTTTTGCAGAATTTCACTAAGCTTGATACATCTATACAATATATAGACTGGCAAACTGCCGTCAAAATCGGACAGGACGATTCGCTCACCGAGCTTGATTATTCCGTACCACCCGAAATAGGTGACAGATTTCGGCTTGAAACAGTCATTCCTGCAAGCGGCAAATACGGTAATCTGGTATTTGAAACGGCAGGAATGGATCTGACTGTCAGCATAGACGAAAAAGCGGTGTGGCAGTCCGAGACCCTTGTGCCTGAGGGAGCGGCAGGGCAGGCCCAGGCGATTATTCCGCTGCCACTTAATACCGAATGTAAGCTTACCGTTATCGGCACGGTGACCGACACGACAAGCATTGTTTTCCCGCCTTTTCCTCGCTTTGTTCCTGTAGATGCGGAAGAAATCGAAAGCTACGCCTACGCAAATTATTACAGCATTCCGGCGGGTGCGACCGCTTTCATATCGCTAATGATTGCAGGTCTGTTTCTTTTGGGAATTGTGCGCAAAAAAACAGATTGGAGCCTGATACCGCTTTTCCTTGCCTCTGTGGGGCTTACTATGCAATGGATCACCAAAGGAATGGGACATCATTTCCTTGATGACGGATTGGTCGATTTCCTTAATCGGCAGGAAATAGGCATTTTACTGCTTGCACTTTTGGTAGTCTATCTTGTGATGAACAGGCAACGTAAATTCTGGAAATATTTTGGAATTTCAGCTGCCGTAAGTGCTGTTACGTTGGCTGTCGCATACACGGTATCGTTTTTCACAAACAGCCGCCTTTCAAAATATATCGGCAGACTGATCTCAGATGTCACGGAACTTTATGATTATTCAGGACTTCTGTATTGGATCACCGTCTGGACAGTCGCCGTATGTGCGGTCATCTCCGCCTATGCCGTAACACGTTCGATCATTTCACAGCAGATGGAAGCCAAAACGCTCCATCTGCGCAACGAGCTTATCATGAACAGCTATCATGCGATAGAAAGCAAGGTGACCGACAGCGCCGCCATTCGCCATGAAATGAAGCATAAAATAATCGCCCTTGACGCACTGTATCAGAAGGGCGATTATAAGACGCTGGGACAGCTGATTGGAGATATAAAACAGCAAAACGATCATTTGGCACAAACGCAGTTTACCGAAAATTTCACAGTCAATACGATCTTGCAGGACGCCGCTTACCGTGCGGCACAGTCCGACATCAGATTTGATGTGCTCGTTTCTGTTCCGCCGCAGCTGACTGTTGCCGAAAGCGATTTATGCGAGCTTTTGATGAATATGCTTGATAATGCGTTAGAAGCCGCCGCGGAGGTTACCGACGGAAAACGGTCTGTCCGCTTTCAAATTGAAACAAAGAACGGCTTTCTTGCCGTCAAGTGTGAGAATTCATATTCCGGCAAGCGTAGACAAGACGCAGACGGCAACTATCTCACAACCAAAAATGATGCCGAAACCCACGGCTTCGGCTTAAAGCTGATGAACACCATCGCCGTGCGTTACCACAGCATACTGGATATTTTCACTTCGGAGGATCGGATCTTCACCGTGCAGACAGCACTTAAGCTGCCTAAAAAATAAATATTAAGAGGTCACCGCCGAATATAAGCGGTGACCTCTTTGTTATTGATTTATATATCGCACAAATGCGCTTTGAAAGGCTTTGTAATAGGCTCTTCCCACCGGGATCGTTTCGCCGCTTTGCAGAGAAAGCTCCGTTCTACCGATCTCACGCACCCCATTCAAATTCACAAGATAGCTGTTATGACAGCGGGCAAATTGCCCCGCAGGAAGTTGTTTTTCAAAATCCGAAAGCGAAAAATAATAGGTGCTGTTACCTGTACTTTGGTGGATTACTATGCTGTGATTATAGCTCTCGACATATCGTATGTCCGAAAAAGATAAATGCACCAGTTTATTTCCGATGTGAACCACAACGGTTTTCGGTATGTAATTCAGCTTCAGATCAGTGTAGATCGCACTTGCCAGTGCTTCCCGCCGTACAGGCTTTAAGAGAAAATGAATAGGTTGAACGCCGTATCCTTCGCTAAGATAATCCTCACACGCTGTCACAAAAATGATCGACACCCGATTACCTTTTTCTCTTAAAGAACGGGCAAGTTCCATACCCGTCATGCCGTCCATCTGAATATCCAATATCAGCAGGTCAAAGGGGCAGTTTTCGCTGTTAAGCCGTTTTTCAAGCTCTTGAGCCGAACAAAAAGGCTCAAGCTCATATTCAACACTGTCATCAGTTAAAATATCACTACAAAGAGAACATAAATTTTCTCGTATTATATCATCGTCATCGCAAATTGCAATACGGTATGCGTCCATCTTCTCACCTGCAAATTCGGAATTATTATATGTTATTATACCACAAATCAAATCGGCGCCAGCCGACACGGCGGAACGCCGTGCTTTTGTCAACAGACAAAAGGATTTGACGGAAAAATATTCTCAGACTTGCGGTGCTCCGCAAGCCGTGCAAAGCACGGCAAAATCCGCTTTCAGCGGATTTTATGTCTGGGGTTATTATATCATATTTTCGAGCAGATTGCAACCGGGACGGTATAGTGGTTTGCTTATTACAGGTCAAAGGTCGGCTTTCTGCGGCTTATTGTTAATTTTAGGAATAATTAAAATGTGCACACCCCCCCTTGCCGAAAATGCACACACTTACGACCTTTCGTTAAATAGTATAAAGGTAAAAAATAGGAAAGGCTCTGCCGTGACCGTTTTTCAGTCACCGCAGAGCCTTCTTTCGTTAAATTGTGTTGACAAATCCCATTAAACAAGGATTTTCGGATAAAGAAAACGGACACCAATCAAGATACGCATTGTATCAAAATCGGTGTCCTGTTATGGTCGAGGTGACAGGACTCGAACCTGCGGCATCCTGCTCCCAAAGCAGGCGCGCTACCACCTGCGCTACACCTCGATATTTTTATATCAACATTTTTTCTTATATCTCTGTTTTCTTCCCTGCTTTGTCCGCCCTCTTGCGGTTCCCGTAATCTCTTCGGCTCAATAGTGAGCCTCGACATTCCGACCGCTGCGCCTAAAATCGTTCGCTTTTTCTGCCACCGGCAGCGCTCACGTTTTTTGCCCAAAGCAGGCGCGCTACCACCTGCGCTACACCTCGATATTTTTATATCAACATTTTTTCTTATATCTCTGTTTTCTTCCCTGCTTTGTCCGCCCTCTTGCGGTTCCCGTAATCTCTTCGGCTCAATAGTGAGCCTCGACATTCCGACCGCTGCGCCTAAAATCGTTCGCTTTTTCTGCCACCGGCAGCGCTCACGTTTTTTGCCCAAAGCAGGCGCGCTACCACCTGCGCTACACCTCGATACTGCTATTATCTGAATACAGCTTAAATATTATAGCATAATAAATCCCTCTTGTCAACTGCTTTCAATTTTGATTTTGATTTATGATTGTTGGTTTTAATAATGCGTTACAAAAAAGCAAAGTTTTCCACTTAATAGGACGGATAGGATTTGTTAACAACAGAATTATAATGCGTAATCCCACCTCGCCCACCAAATCCCCAAAAGAAAAACCCCCTCAATCGCAGTGACAGAGAGGATTTACACATGGCTGGGATAGCGGGATTTGAACCCACGAGTGACGGAGTCAAAGTCCGTTGCCTTACCGCTTGGCTATATCCCAGTATAAACGAATGCCGCCGGCACTATAAGCCAGCGCAGGCGGCATTCGTTCTTAATAAATATGGGGTGGGAGATGGGACTCGAACCCACGATCTTCGGGACCACAATCCGACGCGTTAACCAGCTACGCTACACCCACCATAAATGGCACGCCACACAGGATTCGAACCTGTGACCTACCGCTTAGAAGGCGGTTGCTCTATCCAGCTGAGCTAGTGGCGCATGGTCTGCATTTTCATATTTATCAAAATAAATAAGTTTTCACTTTCGTGAAAACTATGGAGCGGGTGATGGGAATCGAACCCACACAACCAGCTTGGAAGGCTGGGATTCTAGCCATTGAACTACACCCGCATATTCATTAACTGCTTTAAAAGCACGCATCTCATTGACGCTTGTATATTATAACACAATAAAAATGAAATGTCAAGACTTTTTTGAAAATTTTTCGATTTTCTTTTACAGCTTAAAATTGCCGCCATTTCGTGACAATAAACGTCCCGTAAAGCAGATACATATTTTATTATTTGCCTCACATCATATCCATCCCTGCCCTTTTAGCAAGGATGGATATGACGTTATCGGCATTTAAATTTCATCGCTTATCAGGCTCTAAAGTCCCTTGGCATCCTTCAGCGTGATACCGTTTTCACCGAGTGCGATTTTATGATCAAGACCTACGAACTTGCCGTTTTCCTGCCACAGAACTTCCTTTACAAATGCGTACTTTTCTTCGTCCCACGTTGAAAAATCATCAAGCACAAGTCCGCCCGTATCGCCCGAATTGGCATTGTAGCACCAGAACGTGTGGTTAAGATGGTTCTCGCTTATCAGACGGCGCATACAGGTCATCCATTTAAGATTAGGCTCCTTCATAAATCCGCCCCATTCTCCTATAAGAAGCGGTGCGGTATTGTTCTTGTAGATGAAGAACCAGTTGTCCTGCCAGCAGTCACGCATAAGGCTGTCAAAATCATAGTCGCCCTCAAACCACGGTTGCTGATAAACCGTAGGACCGTAGTCGTGTGGAGAATACACCAGCTTGTTCTGATATTTTCCGAGATTGACAGGAAAATCCTTTACGCCCCTGAGATTACCGCCCCACCAGTTGAAATAGTAATCATCGTCATTTGTCGAGCTGAAATCCTTGTTGCTCTTAATATCTGTCGGATATATCTCGGTACCCTCTACCAGTATAAGCACATTCGGATTCTTGGCAAGTATTCTTGATGCGGCAGTTTCGGCAACATATTTCCAGTTGTTAGCCGAATCGGAATCGTTCCATATCGCCGCTTTATCCGCTTCATAGGGCTTGCCGTGCGGCTCGTTCTTGAGATCGTACGCTATTATCGTATCATTATCCTTATAACGTTCCGCCATCCACTCAAGCGCCTTATAATAATCCTCTGCGCTTACCTTGTCGGTATACCAGAGATTCACCGTATGCCCTGAAGCATTTGTTTCTGCGGAATGAATGTCCGGCATAACCTTAATACCGTTCTCCTCCGCCAGCTTCAGAAAATAATCGAATATCTGAAGGCTGTTCATACTGTTAAGCTCTGTGTTGTAGGCATTGTTGTAGTTTGCCTTGGGATATTCTCCCGCCGCCCACGAATTTATAAGCTCAGCCGACATCGGTGCACGGATAAGGTTGAATCCGTGATCGGCAATAGCCTTTACGGACGACTTAAGCTCACTGTTCCATAAGCCGTCGAATGTATTCGTGCCGGTATTATATCCAAACCAGTTCACACCTGTAAGCCACACCTGCTTACCGTCTTTATCAAGGATTTTGTTTCCGTCCGTATGAAGCCAGTCGTCACCTTGTTCGCCGTCCTTGCTCCTTTCAAGCAGTGCATCAACATCTGCTTCGGAAGTGCCATTACCGTTTGCGTTCTGATTATTCTGATTGTTCTGATTTACATTTCCCGCTTTAACAACGCACTGCGTTTTGTTAAGCTCTGCCCTGTTTATTTTCAGTTCTTTGTCCGTATTCAGATTACAGCCGATAGCCACAGTGGAGCCTGGCTGAATATCCCCGTTATATTCGGCGTTTGTCACAATTACCGTATTTCCGTTTTGGCTGTATGTGCCGTTCCAGCCCTCACAGCCTTTAAGACCGTCTATTTCAACGACCAGTTCCCAGCCCGAAATTCCGCTGTTTGTATTGTTGGTGATACCAAACTGAACCCCGTAATTCATATTGCCGTCGTCGCCCCACGAATTATCTACGGAATATTGCAGGATGATGCCATCTTCCGTTACAGCGCCCTGCGAGCTGTCTGTCGAAGTATTACTCTGCGTGCTTTGTGGTAATGATGAGTTTTCGCTGTTATCTGCGGATGTGCCGCTCTGCGATGATGACGATTCATCGACGGTTTTCCCTCCTGCGAGAATCACTGCGAGCGTTACCGAAAGCCCTATTATCACCGCCGCCATAGCCGCTATAATTACGATAAGCCATTTAGGCACTGCCGTCTTAACGCCGTCTTTTGCCGCTTCGGTCGTGCTTTCATTCTCAGCCGATATTTCAGGGCTGTTCTGCTCCGGATTTTCTTCCGTTTGCGAAACATTTGTGTTCTTTTCTTCCATGATATATTCCCTTTCAGATATTTATTCCGTTACGAAAATCTCGTATTCTCCGCCTTCAATTATATCCGACAATCCGTAAACCACACTGCTCAGCACATATTCCCCGTCATTGATATATATTTCTATCAGATTGCTGTCGACATAGATTTCGAGCCTGTTCCCCTCTTTCACAACAGGTGTTTTTGCAATAAGCCTGTAATTTTTATCGTTTATAAAAACCGCTGTACGATCAGTTATGATAATATCATCTTCACGGCGGATGATATAACCGCCGATATTTATGCTCTCCCCGTTGTTTATCGCTGTTTTCAGCATATATCCCGATTTATGCGAAGGCTTGCCGCTCTTTTTTGAAAAGGCTTTTCTTATGTTCGGGTGAGGTGAAAAATATATGTGATTATTTCTTATGTCAACCACACGAGGTATACACATCATACCTATGCGTTTATTCTCATTATCGCCTACCGCTTCGGGCATTCTCGCCCACGCAATAACTACACGTCTGCCGTTTTCGTCCGTATTGCTCTGTGGCGCATAGAGGTCTATGCCGTAATCAAACATACTGTATTCATCGCTCATAGTCATTTTACAGCTTTTTTCGTCAAAATCCGCAAAACAGCATATTGCCGCTGAATCATACGTCATATTATCATCAAGTATTCCGATGGGTGAAAAGATTACTACGCCTTTACCGTTGACTTCAAAATAATCCGGGCATTCCCAGATACAGCCGAATCCTCTTTTTTCGCAATAATTCACATATTCCCAGTTTTCAAGATTTTCGCTTTTGAAAAACAGGAATCTTCCGTTATTGTCATAGGTGCTTCCGACTATCATATACCACGCATCACTGCCACGCCATACCTTAGGATCTCTGGTGTCGGATTCCGAGCCTGAAGTGCTGTCACGCAAAGGTTGAATTATCGTAGTTTTCGCATTGAAATTATCAAAGGTATATCCGTCTTGCGAAACAATCTTCATCTGTGACGCTATAAAGCCGTAATTCAGTGCGCAGTTGATATTTTCGGGATCTTCCTCACGATAATTTATGCCGGTATAAAAAATGTGCATTTTCCCGTCATGCTCGACCGCACTACCCGAAAAGCATCCGCTCCTGTCATTTTTCTTGGTAGGATAAAGAGCTATCCCCTTATGCTCCCATGTAACAAGATCGTCACTTACAGCGTGTCCCCAGTGCATTCTGCCCCATACCGGCGCATAGGGAAAATGCTGATAGAACAAATGGTACTTACCTTTATAATATATAAATCCGTTGGGATCGTTTATCCAGTTTGACGGTGATTTCAGATGTATCTTGTCCACAAAAAGCTCCTTTTCTCATTTGCAAATCAATTTTCCTTACCGTATATCGTCCGATATAACAATTCGCAGAGCCTGCGACAGCTCTGCGAAAGCATTATTGCCTGCTTTATTTTTTAGTAGCGGCATCCTGATTGTCTTTTTTCAGATGCACATCAAGCTGATTATAGGGTATCTCAATACCGTTCTTATCAAACTGCTCCTTGACCGCTTCGTTAAGGTCAAAGTATACCGTCCAGTAGTCCTCAGCCTTTACCCACGGATAACAGGTTATTCTTACAGCGCTCTCGGCAAGCTCGGTTATCCTGATTTTTGGCTCAGGCTCTTTAAGTATAAGCTCGTGAGCATCTGTTATGCTTTTGAGAACCTCCATCGCCTTTCTGAAATCGGCATTGTAAGAAATCGTATATACCATATCCACACGCCTTATTCCAAGCGTTGTATAGTTGGTGACCTTCTTTGATGTTATCTGCCCGTTGGGATAGAAGATGGCTTTATTATCGTATGAATGAAGCTCGGTATACCACATATTGATTGCTTCAACCGTACCCTCGACATCATCGACCTTGATGTAATCTCCTATTTTGAACGGCTTTGTGAGCATTATGCTGAATCCGCCCGCTATATTTGAAAGGCTGTCCTGAAGCGCAAGTCCGATGGCAACGCCTGCCGTACCTATCACAGCTATTATAGAAGTCATCGGAACGCCGAGAACGGCAAGAACAATAGTAGCGAGCAGCGCATAAAGAAGTATTCTGACCAATGAATAAATAAAGCGTGAAACAGTCTTGTCGATAACATCGTGTTTCATACCCCTGCTCATCATTTTCAGCACGAGCTTGGAAATAACTATTCCTACTATCAGTATTATCGCCGCCGCAATCAGCGTAGGCAAATATCCTACAAAAGCGTTTATCATTTGATTGAAAAACGTTTCCGCTTCTTTTATCTGCTCCTGCGCATTCTCAAGCGGATCGGTAGACGTACCGACCGCCTGTGAAAGCAATGAAATATTCAAGAAAACATCTCCGTTCCGATTTTAATCCGCAGTATCCTCTGCCCTCTCGGTTACCTGTATAGATACCTTGTATTCTCCTGTCACCCAGCTTCTGACCTTGGTTCCACGCAACGTGAATTCCGCAGTCACATCTTTAAGCCCTGCGGTAAGCGTAGTTCCCATAAGGTCAACCGTCGCATAAATATCCTTTGACGCAAGCGCCGCTATTTCATCCGCCGGACCGGTAACATTGACGCTGAGTTCGTTTGTAAGAACATCGACATCGAAATTGTCCGGTGCATTTATAATACGGATATTATCCTTCTGAACAGTATAGCTGAGGAACGTGTAATTCTCCGCATCCTCGAAGGAAACCATAGCGGAGGTGTTTCCGCTGATATTCTTATATCCTTCGGGTAAAGCTATCGGAAGCGTCAGCTTCTGTAAATACTTGGTCGTAAGCTGACTGAGATCTATCGTTCCTATCTCGAACTTCTCCTGTGAATCAAGCGAATCGTCGGGTGAAGAAACAGTGAGCGATTCAGGATAGATGCTGTATTTAAGACTGCTTAAATCAAAGTTTGACGGAACATTTGTAAACTGTACCGTAAGAGGCAGAGTTTTCTGCTTATACAGCGTTATATTCACGGTGTAGCTCTCGTTGTCGTATTTTATATCGGGATTTTCGATTATATCTCCGTTACTGCCAAGCAGAACAATCTGACCTTTTGAAGAAACCGACTCAGAGGTTTCGCCTGCAAATACAGAACGTATCTCGACCGATTTCACTGCGTCTATTGCGGTGCTGTCGCCCGTAAGCGTTATAGTCGAAGGCTCAGCGGTAACGCTGTCTATCTTCATACCCGCCGTAGCTGTAACTCCTTCAGCCACAGCCTTCATACTTCCGTCGGAAATGCTGAACGTTTTTGATACCGTCTTTTCGACCTTGAGCTTAACGCTCAGACCCTCATCGTCAACCGTACAGCTGTTGTCCTTTACCGGTGTTACGTTAACCTTTACCTTATATTCACCCGGCGCCGTGACAGCCGACAGATCCGCACTGGCTGTGAAGTCGTTTGCGGTAAGGTTTCCTACCTCATATCTTTTGCCTGTTACCTGTACGGTTATCTTATCAATATAACTGTTCGTTACGGAAAGCGCATTTTCCGTCATATATTCCGTAGCCTTGACTTCAACCGGAATATCGCTGACGTGAGTCGTGACATCAGGGAATATCTGCATCGAGATTGCAAACCATACAATGATTGCAATAATCAGCGCAAATATAATATTCTTAAGATTCTTTACAAAATTCTGTAAAAAACTCTTTATCCATTCCTTCATTATTTATCCGCCCCCTGTTCTTTTTTCGCAACGGGTGCGTTTTTCTTATGCTTTTTTAAAGCCTTATTCTTCATCTTCTTTGCTTCGGGCTTTTCGGGAATCAGCTTTGCCGTAAGCAGCTTTCGCAGTGTATCCTTATTGTAAAAGCGTGTAAGACTTCCGTTTTCGGCTATAGATATAGTACCGGTTTCTTCCGAAACAACAACTATCACCGCATCCGAAACCTCGCTCATACCGATAGCCGCTCTGTGACGTGAACCGAGAGCCTTTGAAATCAGTTCTTCCTTCTGAGGCTTAGGCAGAAAACATCCTGCGGCATATACCTTGCTGTCACGGATTATCACCGCACCGTCATGCAGCGGCGTGTTCGGGAAAAATATATTACCGAAAAGCTCAGGGCTTGGTGTTGCGTTGATTATCGTACCGGTGTCTATCTGCTCACCGAGCTTTGTTTCACGCTCGAATACGATAAGTGCGCCCGTAGCGGTCTGCGAAAGCTGTTCGCAAGCCGTACAGACAGCCTCTATACAGTTATGTATGTCGGCGGTCGCCGCATCCGTCTTACTTTCAAAATTAAGAGCCAGCTTTTTTACCTTTGTGGTTCGTCCCATTTTTTCAAGCACACGGCGAAGCTCAGGCTGGAATACAATAAGTATAGCGATAATTCCGACATTGAGGAAGGTTTCTATTATAACCTTCATCGCCTTCAGCTGAAACTGGTTTACGACAAAGAAAAGTATAGCCAGCAGAATTATACCTTTGATAAGCTGCTCCGCCCGTGTTTCCTTGATGATTTTAATGCCTTTATATATGAGATAGGCAAGAAGGAGAATATCAAGATAATCAACAAGTCCCATTGTTGCAAAAACACTCTGTATATTCTCCCAGATATCCTTTAAATACTGGATCAATTTTTCTGCTCCGTTCCTATAACTGCTGTTGCAGCGAATTTCATAGTAAGTTTATATATAATATTGTATCATTAAACGGCGATTATTTCAAGGAGGAGCGGGAAATTTTTTCTTACTTTTCACAAAGATTATCGAAACAACAGATATCCGATCGCAGCGGCACAGCCGCCTTCACCGCACAGATAGCGGAAATACACATGTCACATCTTATACAGAGCATATTTTTCGTTGTCGGCGGAAAACATTCTTTCAAAGACAGTTATATCGGGTTAGCTTAAGCTGACTCAAAAAATTGTACAGGAAACTAAAAAATTCTGAAAATTTTCACTTTTAGAGGTTTACATTCCGGAACGATTATGATATAATACTAAGTTGAAAGCATACGTCTTGGTATGACCGTATGCAAAAACAAAGGAGGACGATTCCCATGGGAAGACAAAAACTTACTATGGACGGTAACAACGCCGCAGGTCACGTGTCTTATGCGTTTACTGACGTTGCAGCGATTTACCCCATTACACCATCTTCAGTAATGGCTGAAGTAACAGATTCCTGGTCAACAGCCGGAAGAAAGAACATTTTCGGACAGGAAGTAAAGGTAGTAGAAATGCAGTCAGAAGCCGGCGCAGCAGGCGCAGTTCACGGCTCTCTCGCAGCAGGTGCATGTACTACAACTTACACAGCATCACAGGGCTTACTGCTCATGATCCCCAATATGTATAAAATTGCAGGTGAATTACTGCCCAGCGTTATTCATGTTTCCGCTCGTGCTCTTGCAACACACGCACTTTCTATTTTCGGTGATCACAGCGATATCTATGCTTGCCGTCAGACAGGCTATGCAATGCTCTGCTCCACTAACCCTCAGGAAGTTATGGATCTCGGTGCTGTAGCTCACCTTTCAACATACGAGGCAAGAGTTCCTTTCCTTCACTTCTTCGACGGTTTCAGAACATCACACGAAATCCAGAAGATTGAAGTATGGGACTATGAAACACTCGACAAGATGCTCGACCACGAAGCTGTAGACGCTTTCAGAAACAGAGCTCTCAATCCCGAGAAGCCCGTTCTGCACGGCACAGCTCAGAACCCCGACATCTTCTTCCAGGCAAGAGAAGCAAGCAACAAGTACTATGAAGCTACACCCGCTATCGTACAGAAGTACATGGACAAGGTAAATGCTGAAATCGGTACAGATTACAAGCTGTTCAACTACTACGGTGCTCCCGATGCTGAGCAGGTAATCATTGCTATGGGCTCTGTTTGCGATACTATCGAAGAAACAATCGACTATATGTTAGCTCAGGGCAAGAAGGTTGGTCTTGTTAAGGTTAGACTTTACAGACCCTTCAGCGTTGACGCTTTCGTATCTGCTATTCCCGAAACTGTTAAGAAGATTACAGTTCTTGACAGAACAAAGGAACCCGGCGCACTCGGCGAACCCTTATACCTCGATGTTGTTGCAGCTCTCAAGCAGGCAGGCAAGTTCCAGGATGTACCCGTATTCACAGGTCGTTACGGTCTTGGTTCTAAGGATACTAACCCCGCTCAGATCATTGCAGTATACAACAACACAGAAAAGCCCAGGTTCACAATCGGTATCGAGGATGACGTTACAGGTCTTTCACTGCCCATCGGTGAGAACCCCAACACAACTCCCGAAGGCACAACCTGCTGTAAGTTCTGGGGTCTTGGTTCAGACGGTACTGTCGGTGCTAACAAGAACTCTATCAAGATTATCGGTGACCACACAGATATGTATGCTCAGGCATACTTCGCATACGACTCAAAGAAGTCGGGCGGTGTTACGATTTCTCACCTTCGTTTCGGTAAGTCGCCTATCAAGTCAACTTACTTTGTAAACAAGGCTAACTTCGTAGCTTGCCACAACCCTTCATACATCGACAAGTACGATATGGTTGAGGACGTTGTACCCGGCGGTTCATTCCTGCTCAACTGCCAGTGGACAGTTGACGAGCTTGACGAGAAGCTCCCCGCTCCCGTTAAGGCATACATCGCTAAGAACAACATCAACTTCTACATCATCAACGCTATCAAGGTAGCTAAGGAGATCGGTCTTGGCAACAAGACAAATACTGTATTACAGTCTGCATTCTTCTCAATCGCTAACATCATCCCCGCTGAAGATGCTATCGAATATATGAAGAAGGCTGCTTACAAGTCATTTGCTAAGAAGGGTGACGACATTGTTAAAATGAACTACGCCGCAATCGAAAAGGGCGCAGGCGAGGTTATCAAGGTTGACGTTCCTGCATCTTGGGCTGACGCTGAGGGTACACTTCCCGTTCACACAGCTACAGGTGACAGAAAGGATCTCGTTGATTTCGTTAACAATATCCTTATCCCCGTTAACGCTCAGAGAGGCGACAAGCTCCCCGTATCTACATTCGTAGGCATGGCTGACGGTACATTCCCCCAGGGCTCTGCAGCTTATGAGAAGCGTGGTATCGCAGTAGACGTTCCCGAGTGGATTCCCGAGAACTGTATCGAGTGTAACCAGTGTTCATTCGTTTGTCCTCACGCAGTTATCCGTCCCGTAATTCTTTCCGAAGAAGAAGCTGCTAAGGCTCCTGCAGGTGCAAAGATGAAGGACGCTATGGGTCTTCCCGGCATGAAGTTCGCTATGGTAACTTCTGTTCTCGACTGCACAGGTTGCGGCGTTTGCGCACAGGTTTGCCCCTCTAAGAACAAGGCACTCGTTATGAAGTCACTTGATTCTCAGATGAACGAACAGCCCATGTTCGACTACGCTGTTAAGGAAGTAGCCGACAAGCCCGAAGTTCACGAGAAGTTCAAGGAAACAACAGTTAAGGGTTCACAGTTCAAGCAGCCCCTGCTCGAATTCTCAGGCGCTTGCGCAGGCTGTGGTGAAACTCCTTACGCTAAGCTCATCACACAGCTCTTCGGCGACAGAATGTACATTGCCAACGCTACAGGCTGTTCATCAATCTGGGGCGGCTCTGCTCCCTCAACTCCTTATACAGTAAATAAGGAAGGCAAGGGTCCCGCTTGGGGCAACTCACTGTTCGAGGATAATGCTGAGTACGGTCTCGGTATGTTCATCGCTCAGGATACATTAAGACACAGAGCACAGGGTCAGTTAAAGGCAATTGCTGAAAAGACTGAAAACGCTGACGTTAAGGCTAAGATCGACACATATTTCGAAACAGCTAACGACGGCAAGGCAAACGCTGCTGCTACAAAGGATCTCGTTGCTGCTCTTGAAGCTCTTGATTGCGACTGCGCTGAAAAGAATGCAGTTCTCAAGGCTAAGAACTACCTCGCTAAGAAGTCCAACTGGATATTCGGCGGCGATGGCTGGGCATACGACATCGGTTACGGCGGTGTTGACCACGTTCTCGCATCAGGCAAGAATGTAAATGTATTCGTATTCGATACAGAAGTTTACTCCAACACAGGCGGACAGGCTTCAAAGGCTACAAACATCGGTGCTGTTGCACAGTTCGCAGCAGGCGGTAAGGACGTTAAGAAGAAGGATCTCTCCGGTATCGCTATGAAGTACGGTTATGTATATGTTGCTCAGATTTCAATGGGTGCAGATATGAACCAGTGCTTAAAGGCAATCGCAGAAGCTGAAGCATATGACGGTCCTTCACTGGTTATCGCTTATGCTCCTTGTATCAACCACGGTATCAAGGGCGGCCTTACAATCGCTCAGAAGGTAGAAAAGGAAGCTGTACAGGCAGGTTACTGGCATCTGTTCAGATTCAACCCCGCTGCTCCTGCAGGAACAAATCCGTTCACACTCGACAGCAAGGCTCCTACAGGCGATTACAAGGAATTCATGATGAGAGAAGTTCGTTACAACTCTCTTATGCGTGCTAACCCCGAAAGAGCTAACGTACTGTTCGATAAGGCTGTTGCTAATTCCAAGAAGCGTTACGAGGATCTCGTAGGCCTTGTTGAATACTACAAGAAGGAATACTGCGGCGAATAATCCGCACGAAATAATCTAAAAGCCCAAAAATTTTGAATAGTCGGAATAGAATAGGTTTTTACGCCCCTCCGGGAAAACCGGAGGGGTTATTTTTCGACTTGTATACTTTTGCTTTTAATTATTAACAAGCAGTAACTATTCAAGATTTTATCAGATTTTACTTTTTTTATATGCTATTTTTAATCGGAAATTACCCTGAAATGCCGAGATTATATCGTGATGTGAAGCTTCCCCGTCATAATCGGTGATATTCGGGAATACAATCAATATATAAAACGTACAGGCACCCACGTCTGTGCTTGATGAAAAGGAACAAGTCAGTATGGAAATATTAGAGTGGATAAACGAAAACATAGTATGGGGCATACCGGTGCTTATACTGTTTGCAGGCTCGGGAATTATCTTCACAATAAGAACCAGATGCTTGCAGGTACTGCACTTCCCTACTATAATAAAGCGTACACTCCTTACAAAACAGCCTGAGGCTGACGGAAAGAAGGTTTCGCCTTTCAGAACCCTCACCGCCGCACTCGGTGCAACAGTAGGAACAGGAAATATTATCGCAATAGGAAGCGCTATTGCTTTTGGCGGTGCAGGTGCAATATTCTGGATGTGGATCTCCGCACTTCTCGGTATGGCTACCAGTTTTGCCGAAAACTATCTCGGTGCAAAATACAGAACCGTGCAATCGGACGGCCTTACGGGCGGCGTACCTTTTGCTTACATAAAAAAAGCATTCGGCGGCAAAAAGCTCGGTGCGTTCTTTGCGGGAATGTTCGCTGTCTGCTGTATAGGTGCCAGCTTCGGCATAGGTAATATGGCTCAGGTGAATTCGGCTTCAATGGCACTTCAGAACTGTCTTGGAGTACCTCTATGGGTATCAGGAATTCTTTGTGCCGCAGTAATTGCCGCAATAGCACCCGGAGGTATCCACCGCCTCAGTAAAGTTACATCATGGGTAATTCCGATAGCCGCAGGCGGTTATCTGCTCGGCTGTTTTGCTGTAATTATAATGAACATTGAAAATGTTCCTTCTGTATTCGCACGCATTTTCACAGAAGCTTTTTCGTTCAAGGCTGTAGGCGGAGGAACTGTAGGTGTTGTAATGCTCGAGGCTATGAAGTGGGGCGTAAAACGTGGCGTATTCTCAAACGAAGCCGGTCTTGGCTCCTCAGTAATGATTAATGCAAACTCAAGCGCCGACAAGCACCATACGCAAGGTATGTGGGCAATGCTTTCGGTTTTCATTGATACTATCATTATCTGCACTATGACAGCACTCTGCATTCTTTCAAGCGGTGCAGATCAGAAATCAAGCGTTGGTTTTGATATGGCGCTGATAGCATTCCAGGACGGACTCGGTGACTTTGCCGGTGCATTCCTCAGTATCGCAACATTCATCTTTGCGATAACAACCGTTACAGGCTGGTGGATATACGGCAGAAGCTGTTTCGTTTACCTTTTCACAAAGAAGTGGGTAGGCGTATATCTTGCAATTTTCATTGTTACCGCTTTCGTGGGAGCAGTGATTCAGGCGACAGTCGTATGGGACGTATCCGACCTGTTCAACGGCCTTATGGCAATACCGAACCTTCTTGCGATAATCCTGCTTCGCAAGGAAGTCAAAGCTGACATTTAATTCCTTTAAAATCAGTAGATATTTAAATAGTAAAATAAAAAGCACAAGGTAGCGTGACATTAAGAAAACCTGTTATACAGCCGTGTAATAAGTTTTCCCGACGTAAATTAAAAAGTCGGTTGCATTACGCTTACTTTGTGCAATTTTTTTGCTGTTTTTGCAATTTCGCTATTGACCTATTGCAAAAAATAGTTTATAATAGTAAATGGGGAACAAGGTACGATGAACAGTATCAGTAATTCCCTACCGAATGACTTTCATCAGCATAAGCTGATAAAATAAAGAAAAGGAGAACAATCGGTTATGACAAAGAATCAGAATGTTTTAAAGTGGGTTGAAGAAATGAAAGCCCTCACACAGCCCGACAAGGTTGTATGGATCGATGGCAGCGAGGAGCAGCTCAAGGCGCTTCGTGACGAGGCTATCGCAACAGGCGAGATGATTGAGCTCAACCAGGAAAAGCTCCCCGGCTGCTTATATCACAGAACAGCTGAAAACGACGTTGCCCGTGTAGAAGACAGAACATTCATCTGCTCAAGAGAGAAGGAGAATGCAGGTCCTACAAACAACTGGATGGATCCTAAGGAAATGTACGCTAAGCTGACAAAGCTCTATGACGGCGTTATGAAGGGTCGTACAATGTACGTTATCCCCTACTCAATGGGACCTATCGGCTCACCTATCGCTAAGGTTGGTGTTGAGCTGACAGACTCTATCTATGTTGTACTCAACATGGACATTATGACAAGAATGGGCGCACAGGCATTCAAGAACCTGCCCGATGACTCCAACGACTTCGTAAGATGCCTTCACTCAAAGGCTGACGTTGATCCCGAAAAGAGATACATCGTTCAGTTCCCCGAAGACAACACGATCTGGTCTATCAACTCTGCTTACGGCGGTAACGTACTGCTCGGCAAGAAGTGCTTCGCACTCCGTATCGCTTCTTACCAGGGTTGGAAGGAAGGCTGGATGGCTGAGCATATGCTTATCCTCGGCGTTAAGAAGCCCGATGGTGACATCAAGTATATCACAGCAGCATTCCCCTCAGCTTGCGGTAAAACAAACCTCGCTATGCTTATTCCTCCCGAGGGATACAAGAAGGCAGGCTATGAAGTATTCACAGTAGGTGACGATATTGCTTGGATGAAGCAGGGTCCCGACGGCAGACTTTACGCTATCAACCCCGAGAACGGCTTCTTCGGTGTTGCTCCCGGTACAAACGCAAAGAGCAACTACAATGCACTTGCATCTACAAGAAAGAACACAATCTTCACAAACGTTGCTATCAACAATGATGATATGACAGCTTGGTGGGAAGGTCTTGACAAGAATCCTCCCGAGAACGCAACAGACTGGAAGGGCAACAAGGTTAACGGTAAGGAATACACAGCGGCTGGCAACAAGCTCGCTCATCCTAACTCACGTTTCACAGCTCCCGCTCAGAACTGCCCCTGCATTTCACCTGAGTTCAACAACCCCCAGGGTGTTCCGATCTCAGCTATCATCTTCGGTGGCAGACGTGCAGCTACAACTCCTCTGGTTTACCAGTCATTCAGCTGGCAGCACGGCACATATGTAGGCTCTGCAGTTTCTTCTGAAACAACAGCGGCTGCTACAGGTGCAGTAGGCGTACTCCGTCACGATCCTATGGCTATGAAGCCCTTCTGCGGCTACCACATGGCTGATTACTGGGCACACTGGCTCGAAATGGGCAAGAAGCTCGGTGACAAGGCTCCTAAGATCTTCAACGTTAACTGGTTCAAGCAGGACGAGAACGGCAACTTCATCTGGCCCGGTTTCGGCGACAACATGAGAGTTCTCGACTGGATCATCAAGAGATGTGAAGGCACAATTGACGCTGAAAAGACTCCTATCGGCTACCTTCCTAAGAAGGGTGACATCAACCTCAAGGGTATCGAGGATGAGGTTACATCAGAAGTTGAAGACAAGCTGCTCGCAGTTGACAGAGACCTCTGGAAGAAGGAAGTAGAAGAGATGAAGGAATTCTACAAGCAGTTCGGTGACAAGCTCCCCGACGGCTTAAAGCAGGAACTCGCTGATCTCGAAGCAAGACTTGGCTAATCCATAACCGAATAAACTCCGATCCCCTGTTAATCGCTTAACAGGGGATTTTCTTATCCATCATACACTCTTAGCTGATATGCCACTCAGCAAATACCACACGCTGTCCACAGCATTATATACAGCAAAACGGCACCGGAAAATTTCCGATGCCGTTTCTGTATAAAATATATTAACCCAAAATTGTCTTATTCCTTTACACCACCGAGTGAAACACCTGCGATGATGAATTTCGATAAGCAGAAGTAAACGATGATAACAGGTATGATTGCTATGAAAATGAACATATAAACCTGACCCATATCAAACTTTAAGAAGTCTGCTGAACGAAGCTGTGCGATCATGATAGGCATTGTCTTCTTTGTTGATGTATCAATGATCAACGAAGGAAGGAAGTAGTTGTTCCATGATGCAACGAAGCTGAATATTGCCTGTACTGCAAGAGCAGGCTTCAGCATAGGAAGAACGATCGTGTTGAATGTTCTGAATTCGCCCGAACCGTCTATTCTTGCCGCCTCGATAATATCAATCGGAAGCGAGCTCTTCATGTACTGAATCATGAAGAAGAACACCGCAGGAGCTGCAATAGCAGGAACTATAAGAGGAATATATGTATCTCTTAAGCCCCAGTCGGTACACATACTGAAGAAACCGAGCGCAGAAACCTGTGTAGGAATCGTCATGATAAGTAATATGAAGTTAAAGATAAATTTCTTACCTTTGAAGTCATATACATGAATTGCATACGCTGTCATTGCTGAGAAATAAATTGATAATACTGCTGTACACGCTGCGATAATCAAGCTGTTGATAACACCGTTTATTACAGGTATCGTTGTGTTTGAAATCGCACTCTGGAAGTTATTGATAAATTGGCTTCCCGGCAGGAACGAAAAGCCGGACATAATATCGTAATGTGAACGGCTTGCGTTAACAAGCAGGATGTAGAAGAAGAACAAACACAGGATTGAGAAGAAGATAAGAACGATATAACAGATTATTCTGTGAATAATAAGCGTAGGCTTTACCTTCATATCCGGATCTGTTCTGTTCTGCTGAAGTGCTGAGGTATGTTCAAGTACCTTATCCTTTTTTGCCATGATACTTACTTACCTCCTTTTTTAGACTTCTTGTTGCTTCTGTCAGCAGCAAAGAAGTAGTAAACAACCAGGCTGAGTGCCGCACAAATAATGAATATAATTACTGAAAGTGCACCTGCCATACCATAGTTCTTAGATGTACCGATCTGTTCGTTCAGATACATAATAAGCGTCTTGGTAGTATTATTCGGGCTTCCCTGACCGTTAGTAAGGATCTGCGGTACATCGAACATCTGAAGACCGCCGATCAGCGAAGTGATCATAACGTATACAAGTATAGGTCTGATAAGAGGAAGTGTTATCTTCCAGAATATCTGTGAGCTGCTTGCACCGTCGATTTCAGCAGCCTCAATAACAGATTCGTTGATACCCATCATTGCCGCCATCAGCAGAATTGTCGTGTTGCCGAACCACATAATGAAGTTCATGAACGCTACAAGTCCCATCGTACTGCCTGTGTAGCTGAGGAATCTGAAAGCCTCGCCGCCGGTAGTATGCTTGATAAGCTCGTTGATAGGTCCGATATCGGAGAATATTGAGAATATCAGCATTGCAAATGCAGATGCCATGATAAGGTTAGGCATATACATTACAGTTTTGAAGAATCCAAGACATCTTAAACGAAGTCTTACATTAGTAAACCAGTAAGCAAAAAGTAATGAAATGATTATCTGCGGAACAAATCCCAGTACCCACATGATAAGCGTATTCCATGTGAGCACAAGTATATTGCTACCTTTACTCATATCAAAAATTGCCACAAAGTTATCAAATCCGACAAACTCCGGTCCTACCCAACTAAGACCCGACTTGAAGTATTTGAACACACTGTAATAGAAAGTCTGAATAAGCGGCCAAGCCTGGAAAACAAGGAAAACTAATGTGAACGGGAGCATAAATATGTAGCCCCATTTTTTATATTTCCCGATTTGTCCTTTTCTGGCTTTTACCGGCGCACTTCCTGCGTTAGCTGCCTGAGCCATAAAAACACTCCTTATAAAAATCTCAGTATATTCTCCATCTTGAGCAGTCAAGTATGTTAATAAGGCGGAAACATCGGTAATTCGCCCCATTAACATACTTGACTGCGAATTCACAGAACCCGCAGTCAAGATGAAGGTCAATATTGTTTAAGCCACAAAGCCTTGATTATGCGTTAGCGGGCTTCTTGAGCTCAGGATACTTAACAATAGCAGCCTCATAGAAGTTCTTGAGTGCTGTATCCTTATCAACAGTACCGTCGAAGTATTCCTTGAACTTAGCCTGGAATGTCTCGTTAAGACCCTGGTCGTAGATAGAAATCTTGCTCATATCGATCTTGGGAGCTGTTTCAACGAACAGAGCGATGTGGTTCTGACCGCCTAAGAAGGCTGACTTGAAGTCAGAAGCAGCGAGTTCCTTCATTGCAGCTTCGTTGTTGTAGTAGTCCTGTGTATCCTTTGTGAACTGAACGCCGAAGTCCTTGTTGCAGCAGAATGCCTTCATAACATCGCCAACTAATGCAGCGTTGTCTGTGCCCTTTGCAGCAGCGAGCCAAGTACCGCCCCAGAAGTAAGCCTGAGGACCGTAGCAAACTGCCCAGTCACCGTAACCGCCGTTACCTACTTCGAGCTTACCGCCTTCTTTTTCCTTAACTGCAAGTGAGTTACCTGCAAGTGTGAAGTTGATGCCCCATGTTGAGTAGAAGAAGCCGAATACCTTACCTTCGGGACCCTGGTCAGCAGCCCAAGCATCAGTCCAAAGAGATGTCTTGTTGTTATAACCCTTGTCTGTGTATGTCTTAGTCTGGTCAACCCACTTCATGATGTTGGCGTCAACGATGATTTCCTTGTTTTCGTTTACCCAAGGAGCAGCAACGTTGTTTGAGAAGGTTCTGTATGCATCATCATAACCTGAGAGCATCTTGTAACCCTTATCAGCAGCCTTAGCAGCTACTTCGTCAAACTTTGTCCAGTCAGCGAGAGCTTCCTGTACCTTTTCGGGATCGTCTGTGCCGAGAACGTCCTTAGCAATTGAACGTCTGTAAGCATACAGACCGGGAGTTGCCTGCCACGAAACACCCTTCAGTACCTTTGAGCCATCCTGAGTTGTGCAAACGTCCTTTGTATACTGATACATACCTGAAAGATCTTCGTCAGTAAGACCGAGTGACTTAACATCAAGTGTGTACTCTGAGTTAACATACTTGAGAGCGTAGTCAGCTTCAAATAAGAACATATCGATCTTGTCGTCAGCAGATGCAGCTTCGTTCTTGGGAAGGTCTTCATCGAGCTTGTTCTGATAAGCGTTGTTAGCGTTTTCAGTTTTCTTGAAGTTAACTGTAACGCCCTCAGGCATCTTATCCTTTAAGTACTTATTAAAGTAGTTCTCGAACTCTTCGTTCCATACAGCGATGTTAAGAGTCTTGCCTTCGCCTTCCTTAAGTGTGAACTTATCGGAAGTTCCTGCGTTGCTTGAATCATCAGTCTTGCTTGAATCATCAGTCTTGCTTGAGTCTTCAGTCTTGCTCGAATCTGTTGTAGAAGATCCTGCTGAGCTTGTAGCGTTGCTTGAGCAGCCTGCTACTGCGCCCAGAATTGATGCAGATGCTAATACAGCTGCTAAAATTCTTTTCTTCATTGGTAATTCCTCCAGAAGTATTCATTGTTGTGAATAGCTATCGCTTTCACTGCCTGACCTTGCGGCCTCATTAAAGAGGAGCTGTAAACAATCCCCCGGTAAGAACAGGCTTCCGGTTGAAGCTCCTGTGACATAACGGTATATACTGCCGTATATGTAACAATGGATAATTCACTAAAAAGACCTGTAGCTTGTCAAAAGTTTTGTTCACTTTTTCCTCGTTGACATAATCATATCACACATTTCACAAATTTGCAAGCATTTTAAGCTCTCAGTTGTGTTTTTTTACCGTAAACGATTACAAAAAATGTTTTTTTGGCACTTTTCCGTCATCATGCACAAAAATCTGTTACATTTTTGTAACAATTCGGTCGCAACTTTATTACTGATTTTCCCTGTTTTCCCCTCTATAATCGGAAATTCTTCAATTGTAACGCTGTGTAAACGATTTTATGTTAATTTAGTTCACAAAAAGTTTGTAAAGTAATTAATGTACATATAGCACAAAAACAAAGCGGCACTATTGTTGAAAAAGCACAATTTAAGAGATTTTCTGCTTTAGCACTTGAATTTGTTATTAAAATAAGGTAAAATGATATAGTAACAAGTACGGAGGGAAAGCATGAGATCTATGAATAAAATACAGCTTACAACAGCTTTGATAAGCCTCGGTAAATTTTCATATATGTCTTTTTCTACGCCGTATTATAAGAATAAGTGTATTTTTTAAGCTGTGCAATTGGATTACACAGCTTTATTTATTTTCTGAAAGGATGTTCGTAAATGAAAAAAGTAGCCATAGTAATGGGCAGCGATTCCGATCTGCCTATCGTCAAAAAAGCGGCTCAGGTGCTTAAGGACTTCGGAGTTCCTACAGAGCTTCGTGTTCTCTCCGCTCACCGTTGCGCCGCAGAGGTTTCCGAGTTTGCAAGAAACGCCGAAAAGAACGGCACAGGCGTTATCATTGCCGCCGCAGGCAAAGCCGCTCACCTTGCCGGAGCTATCGCAGGTCAGACTCCCCTGCCGGTTATCGGCATCCCGATAAAAGCAAGCGCACTTGAGGGCATAGATGCACTTCTGTCTACAGTACAGATGCCCGCCGGAGTTCCTGTTGCTACAGTAGCTATTGACGGTGCGGCAAATGCGGCATTCCTCGCCGTACAGATCCTTGCGGTATCAGACGATGCCCTTATGGAAAAGATGAAGGCATACCGTGCAGCACAGACCGCAAAGGTTCTTGAGGCTGACAAAAAAATGGAGCAGGTACTTGCCGAGCTTTGATCGGTGTACTATATATAATGTAATCAATAAATACGGCACAGCCGCTGAAGAAAGGATAAACAAAATGGAAAAGAAAGAACAGCTTTACGAAGGAAAGGCAAAGAAGGTATTTGCAACCGATGATCCCAACCTTGTTATCGTATCCTACAAGGATGATGCAACAGCATTCAACGGCCTCAAGAAAGGCACTATCTCAGGTAAGGGCGTTATCAACAACAAAATGACGAACTATATGTTCGGTCTGCTTGAAAAAGCAGGTGTTCCCACTCACCTTGTTAAAGAGCTGAACGACAGAGAAACACTCGTTAAAAAGGTTTCTATCGTTCCCCTCGAAGTAATCGTAAGAAACGTAGCCGCAGGCAGCTTCTCGAAGAAGCTCGGCATCGAGGAAGGCACAAAGCTCCTCTGCCCCACGCTTGAATTCAGCTACAAGAATGACGATCTGGGCGATCCTTTCATCAACGACTACTATGCGCTTGCACTCGGTCTTGCAACAAAGGAAGAAATCGACCTTATCTCAAAGTACGCTTTCAAGGTAAATGAATTTATGCTTGACTTCTTCAAGAAGCTCAACATCGACCTTATCGACTTCAAGATTGAATTCGGTAAGACCTCAGACGGCACAATAATTCTTGCTGACGAGATTTCTCCCGACACCTGTCGTTTCTGGGACAGCACAACTCACGAGAAGCTCGACAAGGATCGTTTCCGTCGTGATATGGGCGGTGTCGAAGACGCTTACGCTGAAATAATGAAGCGTCTTATGGGCGAATAATCCCGACAATTGAAAAGAATCTAACAAGAAAAGGCAGGATAATATATGGGTGGATTTTTCGGTGCGGCGTCAAACAACGACTGCATAACCGATGTTTTCTTCGGAACAGACTATCACTCCCACCTCGGAACACGCAGAGGCGGTATGACCGCATACAGCCCCGACAGAGGCTTTCAGCGTGCTATCCACAGTATTGAAAACTCACCGTTCAGAACAAAGTTTGAACAGGACGCTACGGATATGAGGGGAAAGCTGTGTATCGGCTGTATCAGCGATACCGACCCTCAGCCCCTGCTGGTGCGTTCAAAGCTTGGTATTTATTCGATATGCAGTATCGGCATAATCAGAAATGCCGAACAGCTTTCAACCGAACTTCTCGAGAGCGGCTGTGCAAACTTTGAAACAATGAGCAGCGGAAGTATAAACTCCGGCTCGCTCATCGGTGCGCTTATCGCACAAAAGGACAATTTTACCGACGGTATAAGATATGCCCAGAGCAAGATTGACGGTACAATGTCCCTTATCATTCTTACAAAGGACGGAATTATCGCCGCAAGGGATCAGTACGGCAGACTTCCTATCATTGTAGGAAAAAGGAGCGACGGATACTGCGTATCCCTCGAGTCATTCGCATTCCAGAAGCTCGGCTACAGCACATATAAAGAGCTTCGTCCCGGCGAAATAGATATGATAACTGCGGACGGCTGTGAAGTGCTGAGCGACGGCGATGAAAGCAAAATGCATATATGCTCGTTCATGTGGACATATTACGGCTATCCGAATGCGGTATATGAGGGTGTGACCGTTGAAACGATGCGTACACGCAACGGCGAGATTATGGCTGAGAACGATATAAAGAACGGCAAACTGCCCGACGTTGACTATGTATGCGGTATTCCGGATTCGGGCGTACCTCACGCAATAGGCTACGCAAACAGGAGCGGTATCCCGTTCGCACGTCCTTTTATCAAGTATACTCCCACATGGCCCAGAAGCTTTATGCCTACCAACCAGACAATGAGAAATCAGGTAGCTAAAATGAAGCTGATTCCGGTCCATGAGCTTATTGAGGGTAAAAAGCTGCTGTTCGTTGACGACAGCATAGTAAGAGGAACTCAGATGAGAGAAACAGTAGAGTTCCTTTACGAGAACGGTGCTAAGGAAGTACACATGCGCAGCGCCTGTCCTCCGATAATGTACGGTTGTAAGTATCTTAACTTCTCCCGCAGTACATCGGAGATGGAGCTGATTGCAAGACAGATAATTGATGAGGCCGAGGGTGCAGATGGTATCAGATTTATCGACGAGTACAGTGACACCAACACAGAGCGTGGAAAGAAACTGCGTGACGAAATATGCCGCAGACTAAAGCTGACATCGCTTGAATTCCAGTCGCTTGACGGAACTGTACGGGCAATAGGCAAGCCACAGTGTGAGCTTTGCACTTATTGCTGGAACGGAAAGGAATGACTCCATTGACAAGCGGTTTGCATGAAGAATGCGGCGTGTTCGGCGTTTTCGCAAAAGAAAAGACCAACGTTGCCGCAACAACATATTACGGATTATTCGCATTACAGCACAGAGGACAGGAAAGCTGCGGCATCGTTGTGAACGATGACGGCGTTTTCAACTCCTACAAGGACACCGGTCTTGTGAACGATGTGTTCACTCCCGAACGCCTTGACGGACTGGGACAGGGCAATATGGCGGTAGGTCATGTGCGTTACGGCACGACCGGAGCAAATGCACGTCTTAATGCCCAGCCTATTCTGGTAAATCATTATAAAGGAAGAATGGCTCTCGCCCATAACGGAAACCTTGTAAACACTTACGAGTTACGTCACGAGCTTGAAAAGCAAGGCTCTATCTTCCATACGACAAGCGACACAGAAGTTATAAGCTACCTTGTAACAAAGGAACGGCTTGAAGCGCCGTCTATAGAAGAGGCTCTCAACCGTGCGATGAATAAGATAAACGGCGCATATTCGCTCGTTATAATGTCGCCTGCAAAGCTTATCGCTGCCCGTGACGAGAACGGCTTCAGACCGCTGTGCTACGGCATAACAAACGAGGGAACATATATAGTTGCCTCCGAAAGCTGCGCTCTTGACTCGGTCGGTGCTAAGTTTGTAAGAGATTTACTCCCCGGCGAGATTGTTGTATTCGATGAAAACGGAGTACGCTCAATAAAAGATCATTGCGGCAAGCGTCCGCATACTTTGTGCGTTTTTGAATATATCTACTTTGCACGTCCCGACTCGGTCATAGAGGGTGCATCCGTGCACGAGGCAAGACTTCGTGCAGGCGCATTCTTAGCGCTTGAGCATCCCGTGCAGGCGGATATAGTGATCGGCGTTCCCGATTCCGGTATAGATGCCGCCATAGGCTATTCTCACCAGTCGGGTATCCCCTACGGCATCGGCTTCATCAAGAACAAATACATCGGCAGAACCTTTATCTCGCCCGGTCAATCGTCAAGAGAAGACAAGGTGCGCATTAAGCTGAACGCTGTTGCCAGTGTCGTAAAAGGCAAACGTGTCGTTCTTATAGACGATTCTATAGTAAGAGGCACCACAAGCGGCAGGATCGTAAAATTACTGCGTGATGCGGGAGCCACCGAGGTTCATATGAGAGTATCCGCTCCCCCGTTCCTCAATCCCTGCTACTACGGTACCGACATAGATTCGAGGGAACACCTTATCGCTTGTCATCATTCGATAAAAGAGATCAGCGACATAATAGGCACAGATTCGCTCGGCTATCTGAGCGTGGAAAACGCAAAGAAGCTTGCGGTACACGCAAACGGTTGTGAATGCGGTTATTGCACCGCTTGTTTCAGCGGAGAATACCCCACGAATATTCCCACGGAAATGCACAAGGATAAATTCGACAGGAAAATCAGCGAAAGCAAAGAAAAAACCACCACATAAGGACATCAGTCCCCAAACGGAAGGAATTATTATTATGAAGAACAGTTTTTCAGAAAGCTATAAAGCAGCAGGCGTTGACGTTACCGCAGGCTACGAAGGTGTTCGTCTGATGAAAAAGGACGTTGAACGCACCAATATCCCCGGTGTGCTTACAGGCATAGGCGGATTCGGCGGTCTGTTCCAGCTTGATATTGCAGATATGAAAGAACCCGTACTCGTTTCGGGTACAGACGGTGTCGGCACAAAGCTCAAGCTCGCAATGCTGATGGACAAGCACGATACGATCGGTATAGATGCGGTCGCTATGTGCGTAAACGACATAATCTGCTGCGGTGCAAAGCCTCTTTATTTCCTTGACTATATTGCTATAGGCAAGAACGTACCCGAAAAGGTAGCCGCTATAGTAAAGGGCGTTGCTGACGGCTGTGTACAGTCAGGCTGTGCGCTTATAGGCGGCGAAACCGCTGAGCATCCCGGAATGATGCCCGAAGACGAATATGACATCGCAGGCTATTCAACAGGTGTCGTTGAAAAGTCTAAGATAATCGACAACAGCACCGTAAAGGAAGGCGACATCATAATCGGCCTTGCTTCCACAGGCGTTCATTCAAACGGCTTCTCTCTTGTAAGAAAGGTGTTCAACATAAACAGCAAGGAAGTTCTCGATGAAGTCCTCCCCACAGGAAAAACTCTCGGTGAAACGCTCCTTACACCTACAAAGATATATGTAAAGCCCATTTTGGAGCTTATCTCAAAGAAGAACGTAAAGGCTATCTCGCATATCACAGGCGGCGGCTTCAACGAAAACGTTCCCCGTTCACTTCCCGACGGCTTCACAGCAAAGATTACAAAGCACAGCTACGAAGTGCCTTATATCTTCAAGCACTTACAGGAAGTCGGAAACATCTCCGAACACGATATGTACAATACTTTCAATATGGGTATCGGTATGACCGTTGTAGTTGACAAGGACGATGCCGATGAAGCTGTACAGATACTCAGAAACGCAGGCGTTGAAAGCTACTGCATCGGTGAAATAATCAAGGGTGACGAGGGCATCATAATTGAGTAATATGAAAAATATCGTTGTACTTGTATCGGGCGGCGGAACTAACCTGCAGGCGCTTATTGATGCTGAAAAGTCCGAAGGACTCGGCGGAGGTAAAATCACCTGCGTTATTGCGTCAAAGCCCGACGCCTACGCACTGACAAGAGCCGCAGATAACGGCATAAAGACAAGAGTGCTCGCAAGACGTGACTATGCCGATGTTGCCGCTTACAGCAAGGCTATGGCTGACGCTTTAAAGGAAGAGCAGGCTGACCTTGTTATCTACGCAGGCTTTATGACAATACTTGACGAGCAGGTATGCGATGCGTTCAGGTATAAGATGATAAACGTTCACCCCGCCCTTATCCCCTCTTTCTGCGGAAAGGGCTACTACGGACTTCACGTTCACGAGGAAGCGCTTAAAAAGGGCGTAAAGGTAACAGGCGCTACCGTTCATTTTGTAACAGCGGAATGTGACGCAGGACCTATCATTCTGCAAAAGGCAGTTGAGGTCAGAAACGGCGACACCCCCGAAATTCTTCAGAAACGTGTTATGGAGCAGGCAGAGTGGAAGATTCTTCCCCGTGCCGCACGTCTTTTCTGCGAGGGAAAGATAACCGTGAAAGACGGCATAACTATAGTGGAGGAATAATGAACGAAGAAAAATTTAGCGGTAAAGCAGAAATATACGACAAGTACCGTCCCACATACCCTACGGCACTGATTAACGTTCTTTATAATGAAATACACGGAGATGAAAACAGCCGTGTTGCCGATATCGGCGCAGGAACGGGCATATTTACAAAGGCACTTCTCGGAAAATTCCGCAATGTAACAGCAGTTGAGCCAAACGGCGATATGTATTCGGTGCTGAGAGCAAATCTGCCGGATATCACGGCTGTACAAAACAGTGCCGAAAACACAGGACTGCCGCAAAGTTCTTTTGACCTAATCACCACAGCGCAGGCATTTCACTGGTTTGATAAGGATATGTTCAGAAATGAATGTAAACGTATACTGAAACCAAACGGAAAACTTGCTGTTATATGGAACAGACGTGTGCGGAATGATTTTTGGGCAAGGCGTGACGAGATCTTTACAAGGTACTGCGAAACATTCCACACGGGGCACGTCTTTGTCGGACATAACGGCGTTGATGAGAACAAAGAGGGCGACAAATTCTTCAAAGAAGTATATTTGGGCGACTGCAAGGTTTTCACATACGATAACCCGTTTCTTATGACAAAGGAACAGTTTATCGGAGATACGCTGTCACGTTCACACGCACCGAAAAGCAGTGACGGCAATTACAGGGAATTTTTATCGGAGCTTGAAAAAGCGTTTGACGAATTTGTAACGGACGGTCATGTGACCGTGTTATATCAGACGGTGTGCTATCTCGGCACGCTGTAATCAACAGGAGGCTATATGGAAGTTGTAACACTTGAAAAAGAGCTTAACTCTCTTGCTTATCACGGCAGAGGCATCGTGATAGGAAAATCCGCAGACGGCACAAAAGCGGTAATCGCCTACTTTATTATGGGCAGAAGCGAAAACAGCCGTAACAGAATTTTTGTAGAGGACGGCGAGGGCATCAGAACACAGGCTTTCGATGAAAGCAAGATGGAAGATCCCCACCTCATCATTTATGCACCCGTAAGAGTTCTCGGCAACAAGACGATAGTTACAAACGGCGACCAGACCGACACTATCTATGAGCTTATGGACAAGCAGATGACATTCGAGCAGGCTCTCAGAACAAGAGAATTTGAAGATGACAAGCCCAACTACACACCGAGAATTTCCGGTATAGTCCACCTTGACAACGGCGAAATGAATTTCGCAATGTCTATCTTAAAGAGCGCAGACGGCGACGGCTCATCATGTCAGAGATACACCTACGCTTACAGCAATCCTTTAAACGGCAAGGGCAAGTTCATTCACACCTATAAGTGTGACGGCAACCCCCTGCCAAGCTACGAAGGCGAGCCTAAAACAGTGGTTATTCCCGATACGGATATAGACACGTTCACATCAATGGTATGGGAAAACCTCAATGCAGACAACAAGGTTTCACTCTTCACCCGTTACATCGACATTGCCACAGGCAAGTACGAATCACGCATAATCAATAAAAACAAGTAAGCGAAAGGAACTTTACTACAATGAACGAACTTCAGTTAAAGTACGGCTGCAACCCCAATCAGAAGCCGTCAAGAATATTCATGGCAAACGGAAATTCACTTCCTATCGAAGTGCTTAATGGCAAGCCCGGTTATATAAACTTTATGGATGCCTTCAACGGCTGGCAGCTTGTAAGTGAGCTTAAGAAGGCTACGGGTCTTCCCTCCGCAACATCATTCAAGCACGTTTCACCCGCAGGCGCCGCTGTAGGACTTCCCCTCACAGACACGCTCAAAAAGATATACTGGGTAGACGATCTCGGCGAGCTGTCACCCCTTGCCTGCGCTTATGCAAGAGCAAGAGGTGCCGACAGAATGTCGTCATACGGCGACTTCATCGCTCTGTCGGACAAGTGCGATGTTTCAACGGCAAAGATAATACAGCGTGAAGTTTCCGACGGTGTTATCGCTCCCGATTACGATCCCGAAGCGCTTGAAATTCTCAAGTCAAAGAAAAAGGGCAACTACAATATAATCAAGATCGACCCCGAGTACGTTCCCGAGCCTATCGAGCGTAAGCAGGTTTTCGGCGTTACTTTCGAGCAGGGCAGAAACGAGCTGGTTATTGACGATAAGCTGTTCTCAAACATTGTGACCGAGAATAAGAATATACCGGAGAGTGCAAAGATCGATCTTGCAATAGCAATGATTACATTAAAGTACACTCAGTCAAACTCCGTAGCTTACGCTTGCGGCGGTCAGGCTATCGGTATCGGCGCAGGTCAGCAGTCAAGAATCCACTGCACACGTCTTGCAGGTACAAAGGCTGACAACTGGTACTTAAGACAGTCGCCTCAGGTTATGGGCTTACAGTTTGTAGATAACATAAGACGTGCCGACAGAGATAACGCTATCGACCTCTACATCGGCGAGGATTACATGGACGTTCTCGCAGACGGCGCATGGGAAAACATCTTCAAGGTAAAGCCCGCCGTATTCACGACAGAAGAAAAGAAGGCATGGCTTGCAACAATGAAGGGCGTAGCACTCGGTTCTGACGCATTCTTCCCCTTCGGTGACAACATCGAAAGAGCGCACAGAAGCGGTGTTGAATACATAGCACAGCCCGGCGGCTCTATCCGTGACGATAATGTTATCGACACCTGCAACAAGTACGGTATCGCAATGGCATTCACGGGAATCAGACTTTTCCACCACTGATAAGCTCAGTAAACGGGCGGCACGTCCGCCCGTTATTTTTAAATTCAGATAAAGGTATCACTATGCATTTTACTTATACAGATAAAGACATCCTTGACGGCAGATTTGAATTCAGACAGAGCGGTACGTTTCGGGTATTGTCACCGTTTGCCGCATTGAAAATAGCAATAGCGTGTATTGTTGAATTGATGTTCGCCCTGTATTCATTAAATGTATTGTTGAATGGAGGAGCAATATCTGACAACACCTCAATTATAATAATAAAAATTGCTCTTGCCGTAATTCTGCCGATACTGCCAATATGGTATATAATGATAGTTACAGGCGGCGAACAACAGTACAGCTACTATGCCGATGAACGTCTTATGCGTATAGCAAATAAACGTCATACCTATATTTTCAGGTACTCGGACATAGAAAACGTGACCTACAAGCCTATGACCTTGTTCAGAAAGCAAAAGGGTTATACAGTGACTGTCACGACCAAAAATACCACGCTGTTCTTCCGTTATATCATGCCGGCAAACGCAGAATTTTTCACAATACAGTCCACACCGTTCTATATTCTTCAACATCCGCCGATAAAGGCGGAAGAAAGGAAAGACCGATGAAAAAAGCACTGTTATTGATTTGTACCGCATCAATTCTCGTAGGAATGTGCGGTTGCTCCAAAACGATCAAAAACCCGCTTGACATAACTCCGGATAGCCGTACCACATCATCAACGACCCCCGTTCCCCAAACAGTGACACCTCAGACCACCGCAGTAACTACTGCGGCAACATCAACGCAAACTACAAAAGCGGAAACAACGACCGCAAAGCCCGAAACCCCGAACACGTCAATTACCGACAAGTCCGAAACGAAAAAACCGTCCCCTGCCCCTGCTCAGTATACCACCGTTGGAAGTCCGACCAAGTATAAAATAAACAAATTTTCTCTGATGTACGATGACGGAGTATACTTCAATATCGGCGTCAGCGAATATGAAGAAGATAAAAACGAGCTTTATCTTGTACATTATTCCGATGACGGCGAGATCACATCCAATATCGTTGCTATGTGCAGTGATGAGGACGAAGATACAAAGGGCAGAACGGTAGCCGAGATCGGCGAGGAATTCATGAGTTATTATGTCGTTGGCGATAATGTCGATTCATCGACCAAGAGCATGGTTAAAATCGGCAACACCGACGTATTTTACGGAACTGTAAAATCTTCTGACGGAGATAATTCCGTTGCCGCAACACAGCACATATATTTTGCCCGCCACGGCAATAAAGTGTACACATTGATTGCTCTGCACCTTGACAATAACGAAGAAGCGGTCACAAAGGCGCTTGAATACACGCTCGGGTCAATGTCGTTTGACAATTCGGTAAACACATGACAGCAGAATCAAAGTCATTATCTGCTTCATTGACCGCTCCGAAGCTGCCCGATAATCTTTTTACGGTAACAGATATTGATGCCGAGCTTTCAAAAGTGCGTGATGACGAATCGGATTTTATTGCGGCGGATTTTTCGAGGCTGATATGTGCCGAAACCGATTTCTCGGCTATCTGTTTCAGAAACTGCCTGTTCCACGGATGCCGCTTTACAGCCTGCGATTTTTCCGGATGCACTTTTATAGATTGCGTTTTCAAGGGCTGCGATATTTCAAACAGCGATTTTTCCGAAAGCTATTTCAAAGCCTGCTCGTTCATCTCCTGTAAAGCGGTCGGCACGGCTTTCAGATACTCGTTTTATAAAAACGTCAGCTTTGACGGCGGCAGCTTTGAGCTGTCGGATTTTCAGCGTTCAAAGCTGCAATCGGTACTTATAACCGATACCGACTTCTCCTCCGCTCTGTTTTCTTCGTGTGAGATAAAACAGACGGAGCTTAAAAACGTTACGCTGGCAAGGTCTGTGTTTTTCGGCACGAAGCTTGCAGGGCTTGATTTCACCTCCTGTAATATCGAAGGTCTTACCGTTTCCGATACGGGAGCGGAGCTAAAAGGCGCAAAGGTCGATGTGTGGCAGGCGGCAATGTTTGCAAAGCTGCTTGGCCTCATCATCGAATAATGAATAAATCAAAAGAAAGAAAGGTATTTTTAACATGAACGTACTTGTAATAGGCGGAGGCGGCAGAGAACACGCCATAATAACAGCCCTTGCAAAATCTAAGAAGGTAGACAAGCTGTATGCCGCACCCGGCAACGGCGGTATCTCAAAATATGCCGAGTGCTTTAATGTAAAGGCAACCGATATTGACGGCTGTGTTGAGCTTGCAAAGAAGCTCAGACCCGACTATGTATTCGTAGCCCCCGACGATCCGCTGGTTATGGGTATGGTGGACAAGCTCAACGCAGAGGGCTTCAAGACCTTCGGACCGAGAGCAAATGCCGCTATTCTTGAGGGCAGTAAGGTTTTCTCGAAGGCTCTGATGAAGAAGTACAACATTCCCACTGCGGCTTATGAAACCTTCACAGACGCAGACGAGGCTATAGCATATATCAAAAAGCAGAACAGCTTCCCTGCCGTTATCAAGTGTGACGGTCTTGCACTCGGTAAGGGCGTTATAATCGCAAAGGACGAGCAGGATGCAGAAAACGCAGTACGTTCAATGCTCCTTGACGGAAAATTCGGCAAATCCGGCAGTGAAATAGTTGTCGAAGAATTTATGACAGGCCCCGAAGTAACCGTTCTTGCGTTCACAGACGGCAAAACAGTAAAGCCTATGATAAGTTCTATGGATCACAAGCGTGCTTATGACAACGATGAGGGTCTTAACACGGGCGGAATGGGTACGATAGCGCCCAACCCCCTCTACACCCCCGACAAACAGCAGGAATGTATGGAAAAGATATTCCTGCCTACTATAAAGGCTATGGCGGCTGAGGGCAGACCGTTCAAGGGTTGCCTTTACTTCGGCCTTATGCTGACCCCGAACGGTGCAAAGGTAATTGAATACAACTGCCGCTTCGGTGATCCCGAAACACAGGTGGTTCTCCCCTTGCTTGAAACGGATATTATGGATATAATCGAAGCTGTCTGGGAAGAAAAGCTTGATGCACTTGATATAAAGTGGAGCGATAAATCGTGCGCCTGCGTTGTAATGGCAAGCGGCGGCTATCCGGAAAAGTACGAAACAGGAAAGGTGATAAGCGGACTTGATGAAAACGGTCAGTGCGAGGGTGCATTCGTTTACCACGCAGGCACAAAGCTGGAGGACGGAAAGTTCCTTACGGCAGGAGGACGTGTTCTCGGTATTACCGCTTACGGCGATACATTAAAGGAAGCGCTCGACACAGCTTATAAGGCAGTGGATACGATCAGCTTTGAAAAGGCACATTACCGCCACGATATAGGAAAAAAAGCTCTTTCCGCTTTAAAATAATTCCCGAAAACACTTGCATTTCATTTTCTTTTATGTTATAATAGCATTTGCGTGTTAGAATAATTTTGGGTTTGTACGATAAACAGATCTCGGACTTACCCGTATTCCTATAAGGAGGACATATAAATGGGAATATTAGAAATAATCAGTGCTATTGTTCTGATTGTTGCCTGTGTTTTCATCGTACTCGTGGTACTTATGCAGGATACAAAGCAGGGTATGTCGCAGACGATCACAGGCGGTAGTGCAGACAACTATTATCAGAGAAATTCAGGCCGTTCAAACGAGGCTAAGCTGAACAGACTTACAAAGATTGCCGCAGTGATTTTCTTTGTTGTGGCTCTCGTTGTAAACTTCGTCGTTATGTACAGCGGTAACTTCAGCAAGTCGGATAATTCTTCGACAACAAGCTCCGCAACATCATCTGTAACATCTTCCGTTACAAGTGACGATTCATCAACTTCATCAGCATCTTCCGATGCTTCATCGACAGATTCTTCTGTAACATCTTCAGATGCTTCTTCCGCTGATTCCTCAGTAGCTGAATCCTCATCTGAAACAAGCACAGAAACATCTGCAGAATAATTAACGCTTTTAAAAGCTGTCGCAATGCGGCAGCTTTTTTTGTATATGCCTGATTGTTCCGGCAACGTTCGCCGGATATAAGTAAATGCTGAGCTGTTGAAAAAAACACCCTGTTATGATACAATATAATCAATGATTATTAAAAGCAACTTACAGACAAATCGGAATTCGGAGTGATAATATGAGTCTTTTCAATGATAAATACAATGCTTTTCTTGCAGAATTCGGACAAGGGAGAAAAATGGTTCTTTCGACCTCTGAAAATAATAAAGTATCATCAAGGATGATGAGCGTTATTCAGGTTAATGGTAAATTCTATTTTCAGACAGATGTTACTATGAAAAAATATCATCAACTTAAATTTAATAAAAATGTCGCTTTATGTATTGATAATATTCAAATTGAAGGGATATGTGAAGAAATAGGTCGCCCGTTGGACAACGATTTTTTCTCCGACATATTTCAAAAATGCTTCAAGGGTTCATTTGACGCTTATTCTTCATTGGAAAATGAACGACTGTTTGCTGTAAAGCCGTTATTTATTGAACGATGGATATACGATGGCAGTATCCCATACATCGAATCATTCAATATTACAAACGAACAATACAGTTGTAAAAAATATGTCAGCTTATAAAGACCGGAACAACCTTTTGCAAATCATCCGACATCAGATTTCACACAAAATCTTATATGCTCTAAGGCTGTTCTAAGCTAACCGCACTATAATATCAATATCATAAAGGACGGTGATATTATGAAGCTCCTGTTTGCAGAAGATGAGGTCAGTATGGCTGAGGCTGTAACCGACATTCTGACCTATCATAATTATACGGTAGACACGGTTTATGACGGTGCCGACGCTCTTGATTACGCAAGAGCCGAACAGTATGACGGGATAATTCTTGATATAATGATGCCGAAAAAGAGCGGCTTGGAGGTGCTTAAAACACTAAGGAGCGAGGGAAATACCACTCCCATTCTACTGCTTACCGCAAAGGCTGAGGTCGAGGACAGGATAGCGGGGCTTGATATGGGTGCAGACGATTACCTTCCGAAGCCGTTTGTAATGGGCGAGCTTCTTTCCCGTGTCAGAGCAATGCTCCGCAGAAAAGACAGGTTCACACCCGATATAATGACATTCGGCAACGTGTCGCTCAATCTCAGCAGCTGCGAGCTTAAAGGACCGTTGCAGTCTATTGTCCTGCCCAAGATAGAATACAAGCTGATGGAGCTTCTTATGCTCAACAAGGGCATCTATCTTTCCACTGAGGATATTCTCGTAAAGGTCTGGGGCTATGAGAGCGATGCCGAGAGCGGCGCAGTATGGGTATATATATCCTATGTAAGAAAACGTCTTGCCGCTATCGGTGCGGATATTGAAATCCGAGCCAAGCGCAGTGTTGGCTATACTCTTGCAAAGATCGGGGATGCTGACTGATGGTAAAACAGCTGCAGAAAAAGTTTATCATATCCGCTATGCTGGCGGTAACAATTCTGCTGGTCGTTCTTATCGGCGGAATAAACGTTTTCAATTATCTCACCACCAGTGGCGATAACGACAGGCTTATGGAAATGCTCTGCTACAGCTTTGAAACCTCAACAAAGTGGAACGCAGATACAACCGACGCATCCGGCAGTCAGAATAATCCCGATTTTCCGCCGCAAGACAATGGAACTAAACCGCCCGACGATAAAAAGAACAACGGCTTTGGCAGACACGATAAAAACGCAGTGGATTCTGCACGCTATGCCGCCGTTGCGATTGACAAAAACGGCAATATCATAAGGACGGATGTAACTCATATCTCCTCGCTTACCGAGGACGAAGCGGCCGCTATTACCGAAGCACTTAAAAATACCGCTTCGGGAACAGGCACATACAGCGGCTTTCTGTACAGGATAAGCGAAACTAAGCGTGCAGAAGGAAAGGTTATCATCCTGCTTGACAACGGTATGCAGATAAGCTCCTTCTTTACCGTACTCTTTATATCTGTCGGTGCAGGAATATTCGGCTGGCTTATGATGCTCCTGCTCGTAATTCTTCTTTCCCGAAAAACTATCGCCCCTGTTGCACGAAGCATTGAAAAGCAAAAGCAGTTTGTCACAAACGCAGGTCACGAAATAAAGACGCCGCTTGCCATTATCCTTGCCAATACAGATGCAATGGAGCTTCACAACGGCGAAAACAAGTGGAGCAAGAATATCCGTGCGCAGACGCTCAGACTCAGCGGACTTATGCAGAATCTGCTGATGCTTGCCAAAATGGATGAAAGCTCAACAAAGCTCCCGATGTGCGAATTCGATATAAGCACTGCGGCAGAAGATACCGTCAGCGCATTTATTGAGCCTGCCGCCCTCAAAGGCATAATGATTGAACAGAACATAAAAAAAGGCATCAGGCTCAGCGGCAACCGTGACAGTATAGTACAGCTTATGACGGTACTGCTTGACAATGCGGTAAAATATACCGAAAGCGGAGGTGTCATAAGGGCTGAGCTTTACGGCAGCGAAAAGAACATAACACTCAGCATCGCCAACACCTGCGAGCCTATAGACCACCCCGAAAAGCTGTTCGACCGCTTTTACCGAGGTGACAGCGCAAGGACGCAGAAAAACGGCGGCTACGGCATAGGCTTATCGGTGGCTCAGGCAATAGCCGAACTCCACAAAGGCTCGATAACCGCTGAAAATGTATCTGCAACTGCCTCAGAAGCCCACACCGACACCACAGATAAACAAAACACCAATATGCTTATGTTCACTATTAAAATATAAAAAACAACGGTTTGCAGGCGGCTGAATCAGGTCAGCCATCTGCAAACCGTTTTGATTTTTAAAGTGTCCGATGTATCCCTTACAGCAATCGCCCACATCATAAAGATGCATCTCCGCCCGTTATAAATTCAACAATTCCCGTTTTGCCTATTCATTCTGATGTCGCTTTTAAATAAACAATTAATTTTGTAATTGAAATCACAATGCCGTATTGTAAAGTAATCAGCAACGAAGCCATCCACGCAGACATAGCAGGGTGAGATTGTTGCCAGAAGCCATTCCATTCACCCGTAAAAACAAACATATATAAGGCAGGCGGAGAATAAACCGCAAACAACAGATACATAACCGGAATTGAAAGCAACAACTGTTTTACATTTAAATCAAGGTACTTTATCACAATTATTGTTGGTATGCATATAATCAATAATTGTATCAATATATGCACTATAAATCCAAGCCAAGACGGATTGGATAAAGAAAGAAACAGATTCGCCAAATAATTCACGAGTACGCCGTTGTATAAAACTGTCAAACCCCATATAAAAAGAGCTAATAATACAAAATTGCATTTTTTCAACAATTTCATTTAATTTGCCTCCTTTGCTGTGGTGCAGCAAATTATTTGTAAGTGCGAAGCACATAATCGGTTTCTGCAATCAATTCCGACTATACGGATTCTTTGCACCGCATTTAAACTCAATCAAGTATCTCAATAGAACTTATTTCATCGGTCCTATAAATAATAACCGTTTGTAAGCCCTATTGTTGCTACGCCTTCGTCGCTATCATCTTCGCTTTCGTACAGAATAGCCGTTTCGATATGAACTGTGCCGTCTGTTTCTGTCAGCTTGACTTTGTGAAACAGCGCATCATACAGTGTTAATGAATCAACCATTATTTCTCATCTCCTTTTCAACGGTGCCGCAGATACACGCTCTTACTTTCCGGGTGGTTATCCACAGACTACCGTATTTCAGCTATACTGCTATTTTCAAAAAATTCTCTGAGCTTATTTTCGTTCACCGTTTATCTCACCTTTGATGTATTTTATAGCAAAGTAATTATTGACTTTATTTTATAATACCACACATTGCCTTGCTTTTCAACAGCTATTTCCTTAAATATAAAGTAAAAAGGCAGCCTTGTTGTGGTTGCCCTTTTGATTTGTTGTCCGGTAAACATAATATCCACGCTTTACTGAGTGCTGTCGATATATTGAATCAGTTAGCAGACAGTTTGCTGTAATCGTCAGGTGTGTAATCCTTGCCGTTATAACTGATAGTCGCATTACAACCGGAAAAAGTGTCATCTAAGAATGTCACATTATTGGAAAGAATTATCACTTTCTCAAGGCTTGTGCATCCTGAAAATACATTATTTGAAATAAAATCGACTGAATCCGGAATTATTACCGTCTTTATCGATGTGTTATTGGCAAAAGCGTCAAATATTATTACTGTAATAGGCAATCCATTTGCCTCTGACGGAATCTTTACAATCTCATCGTTTCCGAGATATGACACAACTGTGTAATGTTCTTCATCTTTATCAATCTCAATTTTAAAATCGTCAATTGACGTTTCCGGTACCTCACCCGGATCGATAACCGATGGTGTTGATTCAGGCGTTATGGCAGATTCCGTTCCCGAAACTGTTATTTCTGAGGTTTCCGCATCAAAAGAAGATTCTGCTATTACAGAATCTGTTTTGGAATCCGTTATTGTCGAAGTTTCTGCTTCAGAAGAATTTACGGAAGCTTCCGTAGATGTCTTATCATCAACCGATAAAACAGAAGAATCGTTTGAATTATTACCGCACGCCGTAAAAGGAATTAATATTGAAGCCATTAAAGCTGCCAATATAATTTTGTTTGTTGTTTTCATATTTACGCTCCTTTGATTATATATCCTTCAATAGATCAAGCAATCTATGACAGGTTCAGAATTATTATAGCATTTCAATAAAGATAAGTCAAATTACAGTGTATTTCTTTTCCAAATGTCTGTATACTACCTGCCTGCGATATTTCGGTGCGAATACTATATAAATTTACACTAATCTCAAACAATCTCTGCACCTGACTGCATTCCCCACCGTTTTACCGCCCTTCAAATTTACGCTATCATTAAGCGCAAAACTCTCATATACTATTTTTCAGGCTCAAACCCCTCATCAAGATAGCACCTGTAAAAATTATTTCAAATCGTACTTTATGTACCCGCTTCCGAAAAACAGATATTCCCGTTACGGCAAACTTTCGTTTCATCAGATTTGTTCCGCTCTTTTATCCGCATTACAACGAAAATAATAGCAAAAGTGCCGTAACGAAAAGCAAAGCCCTCGTCACAGCACCAAACAGCCGGCTTTCTAAAACCGACAGCGTCATAATTGCAACATCATAGTGTTCTGCTTTCCAAGCATTCCCCTTACTGTTGCCGAAAACATTGTCCTTTACAGCTTCTTCAAACCCACCTATCGCAAGATGTTTTCCCGAACACCGCCGTTACGCACATATCTCCGCCCTTGATCTGTGCGAATACCTCGCCGTTCATCTTGTGCATAAGCTGTCGGCAGATGTAAAGCCCAAGTCCGCTTCCCTTCAGGTTTTCTGCGTTTGCACCTCTCCAAAAGCTTTCAAAGATGTGCGGCAGATCCGTATCGGGAAGCGTACAGCCGCTATTCTTCACAGCAATAAGAATACAGCCCTCCTCTTCGGAAAAGCTGATTGAAATTTCCTTGCCGTCGCCGTATTTTATTGCGTTCTCCATTATATTCTGAACCACCTCGACACTTCGGTCAAGATCTCCGCTTATAAGGCAATCACCATATTCTCCGACGAAAAAATCAGTCTTTATGAGCGACAATTTTTCGGTATAGTAAAGCTTGATTTTTGTTACAAGCTCCGACAGATAAAACTCGCCAATATTCACATCAAGACTTAAAAAGTCCTCTCTTGAAGCAGTGATGATTTCAGCAACATATCCCTCTATTTCATCAGCTTTGGCATTGATGTTTTCGGCAATTTCAAGCTGTTTTTCCTTATCGGTATACAGCCCCTTTGAGAGTGCTTTTGAATACAGCTTTATAGCCGACAAGGGAGTTTTTATGTCGTGCGACAGGGACAGCAAAAGCATTTTCTTATCCCTTTGCAGATTTAATTCACGCTCTTTCTGCTGCTCCATATTCTCCCGGAGCATATCCACACCCCAGACAAATCGCCCGAAAAACCTGTTTTTCGCTTCCTTTACAGGTGCAGTAAGATTACCCTTTGAAAGCTCATAAGGAATATCAGAGAGCTTCTCAAACGGAGCGAGAATTTTTGCCCTTATGTAAACCATAACCGCAATGATTACCACAGACATTATGCTAAGGATTACGTTGACAACAATTATTGTTTCCGCCTTATCAACGCTTCCGTCAGCGGTATAATCAAAACGGTACAACTCGCCGTTTATCTCTCTGATAACGTAGTCGCTGTTGGAATTGTAAAAGCCCTCGGCGTACTCGCTTACGCCCGTTACATATTTGCAATCTGAAATGTCATAAGCGTTCCCGTTTTCGATTTCGTTTACAAGCCTTGAAACCTCTACAAGATATGGTCTGCCGCCGGTGCTATCCTTAAGAAGTATCGCATTTGCCGTAACAAAAACCGTAATTATAACCGCCACCGCTAAGGCGAAAATTTTGTTAAATGCTTTCATATTTGTAGCCTACTCCCCATACCGTCTGTATATGCTTCGGATTTTTCGGATCGTACTCGATTTTCTGACGAAGCCGCTTTATATGCACTGTGAGAGTCTGCTGTTCCGAAAAGCTGTCACTGCCCCAGATTTGATTAAAAAGATACTCCTTTGTAAGAATCCTGCCCTTGTTTTCGATAAGCAGTACCAGTAAATCAAATTCCTTTACAGTCATTTCAATAGGTATGTCGTTTCTGCATACCGTTCTGCTCACCTTATTGACACGAATATCCCCGTCGATAAGCTCATCAACAGCGTACCGACGCTTGAAAATACCTGCAATTTTTGCAAGCATTATGTCAATGTCATACGGCTTTTCAATGTAATCGTCAGCACCAAGAATAAGCCCGTTCAGCTTATCCTCCTTGTCGACCTTTGCACTTACGATAAGTATGGGCGTGTCGCTTTCTTCACGAATTTTTCTGCACACCGCAAAGCCGTCAATTCCGGGGAGCATTATGTCAAGCACAATAAGCCTTGCGCCGTATTTTTCATACAGCGACAAGGCTTTTTCACCTGTTTTGGCAACAGATACTGTGTAGTTTTCCGCACGGAGAAAATCACACAGTATATCGGCAAGTTCTTCATTGTCTTCAACAATTAAAATATCGGTCATATTACCACCCTAATTCAAGTAACCGGTTATTCAGCGCACGTTCACGCTCTCTCACCTGAGAATTGCTTTCACATCTGCCGAGATTATATTCGTCCCTGATATTGCCGTCAACTATATACATAACTCTTGTGCATTTTGCCGCAACCTTAACATCGTGAGTTACAAGCATAACTGTCGTACCGTCGGCGTTTAGCTTTGCAAGCTCTTCCATAACTTCGTCAGATGATGTACGGTTGAGTGCGCCTGTCGGTTCATCGGCAAAAATCATTTTCGGATTATTAATCATACTGCGGCAGATGCAGGCACGCTGAAGCTGTCCGCCCGAAACCTCGTTAATGTCGTTGTCGGCGATTTCGATAATACCCAGCTTACGCATTAAATCCTGCCCACGCCGAACGATTTCTTTTCGTGTTTCGGTATTCTTATTCGATTGTACCGCAGGGAGCATGATATTGTCAAGCACCGTTAAATTTTTCAGCATATACATCTGCTGAAAGATAAATCCCATTTCGTCAAGTCTTAAATCGGCAAGCTCTCTTTCCCCCATTTTTGCGATATTTCTGCCACAGAACAGCACCTCGCCTGCGGTGATGCCGTCCATACCCGAAACGGCGTAGAGAAGAGTTGACTTACCCGAGCCTGACGGTCCCATAACGGCTACCATCTCGCCCTCCTCTACAGTAAAGCTGACATTTTTAAGCACATTGTTCTGGCGCTTGTTTACGATATATGTTTTGCACAGGTCTTTTACTTCTAAGATGTTCATAACGGTTTCCTTTCTTATTCTATATTGGCTGTGTCTGAGGACTTGATTTTTCTTGTGTAAAGCGAAGTGAGAAATGCTGAAATAATTGTTACAGTAAAAATAATTGTCGGATAAATCAGGAATATCTGCAACGGGTCAATGTTAAACTTGATTTTTGTTGCGCCCATCATTCCGTAAATGGGTGTAATGCAAAGTTCTGTCATAGGTATTGAAGCTGCTGCCGCTAAAATTGCTGCTGCAAGAGCAACTATTCCGAAACGCAGGGTGTTCCAGCTGATTATAGTTCCGTTCTGAAAACCGATAGCCTTTAAAAGGGCAGTCTGACTTTTTTCATCGGAAATAAAGGAGCGTTCAACGAGAACTGTAACAAGAATTACCACAACAATCGTTATTGCCAAAAGCAGAACCTGAACGGCCTCCATTGTGGGAACAACCGATACACAGTCTATACAGTATTCAGTTGCATTCATTACATCTTCAACATCCAGAAGCTCCTTGATTTTTTCCTTTCGGCTTTCGATTTCACTTTCAGAGGGATTGTCGGTAAAGTCCACCTGATACTGTCTGATACTTGAAACACAGCTCATATCGGTGGGCGCACCATCGTGAAGACGGATAAGCTCGCCGAGATTGTTCATCGTCTGAAAATACGCTGTTACTATACAGTCGATTTTTTCTGTTCCGAAATCAATTGTCACAGTATCGCCAATTTCGGCACCAAGCATTTCCGAAATCTTGGGTGTCACGGCAATCTCATTCCTGTTCTGCGGAGCAGAGCCTTCAAGATAATCGTATTCACCTACGGGGATATTCAGGCTTTGTGCACAGCTTACAGCATATTCATTTCCCATAGCTATAACCTTGTATTTATACTGTATATCAACGCTTACATTACAAGGCATACCATCGTCTGAAATTTTATCGGAAAGATTATTCAGCCCATCTGACAAGCTTTCCTTATCGCCTGTATTCATAAACTTCATTACACCGTCTACATCGTTTATGTAAAGGTTGCTTTCTGTTCCGAAGGTTGTAATAAGATTCGGACTTTTCATAGTTGCAACCATGTTGACCAGCATAAGCACAAAAAGTGTGCAGAGGAAGAACGAAATTATAATCGTCATAAAGCGTTTTGGTGCGCTTAAAACATCGTTTAACGCCATATATACAGAGGGTTTTAAACTTGTTTTTCCTATCCGCAGAAAGCTCTTTTTTCCAAAACGTTCACCTGTCTGTCCCGAGCGAATTGCGTCAATAGGTGTAAGCTTTTTAACCTTGCTTGTGCACCCGTAAGCGAACAGAAGAATTATAATCACAGTGCCGACTGCACTGATAATATTTATAAGGAAGCCTACGTCATTTCCAAGCACCATATTTTCGCTTACAGACATAATCAGCATATTTCCGAAGGGAATACTTGCGAAAAATCCGATAATTCCGCCGATTACCGACATCATCAGATACTTTACTATGTAAAGCCCCCTGATTTTGTGATTTTTAATACCGATAGCCTTCATAACGCCGATTTCTCTGTATTCTTCGGCAATCGTAAAGCCGATAGAAAAGCGGAGTACCACGAAAGAAACAATTATAAGACATACGCTTAAAATGAGTATGATAAACGCTACAATCATTTCCATTACATAGCACATTTTAAGAGTATCTCTTGTGCCTGTAAAGGCAATTCCGGGGATATCGGCAATAGCTGAGGTTGTTGCTTTGACATCATCGGTTTCGATGTAGATAACCTCGCCCAGATAATGTGCATTTATCATTTCATCCGCAAGGAATGTGTCATAATCAGCCTGATTGAGCAAAAAGCGTGTATTGCCCATAAAATCAGAGCCTAAAAAAGCGTCCTTTACTTTTCCTGCAATTTTCAGTTCCTTTTCCACATCGCCCAATTTTATGCGGATATAATCGCCTACCTTGAAACCGTTGTTTTCTATAAATTTACCCGTAATCAGAACCTCGCCCTGATTTACAGCGGAAACGGACTTGTTCGCCGTATTAAAGAATTTGAGCTTTGCATCAGATATTGATTGAAACATCGCAGTGTTTTTGGTTTCAACCTCTGCGCCGTCAAGGTGTGAAACGCTGTCCTGTGAGCCGAAAATACAGGTTTCGATTTTGTAGCCGTTTACACAATCGGCTTTGTCGAGTATGCCGTCGGCATATCCTGTGGACTCATTACCCATTGTAATAACAACAAAATCACCGATTTCTGCCTTGTCAAGATAATAATCCGTGCCGTTCATAACGGTAAATACGTTGTTCAGACCACTTGCCACAAACATCGTCGCAAGTATAATAAACACCAGCAGTATCATATTCATAGTTTTTTTGCGTTTAAGGTCTTTTTTCAGTATGTTCAGGTACATTTCCTTGCTCCTTTTATCGTTGTGATTACATTGTAGCATAGAAATTATTAAATAATCCTTAAATCCTGTTTTATGTCGGAATTAATTTTATCATATTTTGCTTGGTTGCGCAATCCGGCAACAAAATGCAATAGACAGACATTACAATTTATATAATATCCGCCTAATACGAGAGCTTAATATTCACGGCTTGTTTGTCCGTGTATTTTAAGCTTTTAAAAGGCTTGATGAGCAGTGAGCGTGAACGCTTGAAATTCTTTCTCATACATCATCAAGTGATTGTTGAGCCTTTTTGCAAATATTTCTTGAATTACTAAGTTTTATATGATACAATTTATTTAAGAACCAACGCACTGCCCCTAAATCAAAATTCGGAGGTACTTACCATGATAGAGGAAGTGAAAGAAAAAGATATTTGCGAATGTGTAAATGTAATCAGAGTCAGCTTTGCCACAGTTGCTGACGAGTTTGGCTTTACCGCTGAAAATGCACCTAAATTCACAGCATTCGCAACTACTGAAGAAAGATTAAAGTGGCATTTATTCGGTGAGCATAGACGTATGTATGCCTTTTGGGATAACGGGAAAATTGTTGGCTACTATTCATTGCTATTGCAGAGTAATAATGAGTGTGAGTTAAATAATTTATGTGTACTTCCGGCATACAGACACAGAAAAATCGGTCAAGAGCTATTATTTCATGCCTTTAATACTGCCAAAAAAGCAAATTGCGTAAAAATCAACATCGGAATAGTCGAGGAAAACAAAAAATTAAAAAATTGGTATGAGCAATTCGGATTTACACATACAGGAACCAAAAAATATGATTTTTTCCCTTTTACCTGTGGGTATATGGAAAAGATTTTATAATTTTTTCATTTATAAAGCAGACTGACATAATGATTATGCTATAATAGTCTTGAACAAGCAGTTATTATTCCGGACAAACAGAAAATGAGAGGATTAGAGTATGTGCTTTATATGCGACAGAATTAAAATGATCAACAATGGTACGAATCCATACTTCGTTAAAGAATTGCAAACAGGTTATGTAGTTATTGGTGATAATCAGCATTTTAAGGGCTACACATTATTTCTTTGCAAAGAACATAAAACAGAACTGTTTCAATTAAACCATTCGAAAAAGATTAAGTTTTTAGAGGAAATGTCCATAGTCGCCGAAGCAGTTTCAAACGCTTTTGGAGCAGAAAAAATGAACTATGAATTGTTAGGCAATGGCGATACACATCTGCACTGGCACCTATTTCCAAGGAAAAGCGGAGATATAGAAAACTATGGCAACAACGGAAAAGGACCTGTTTGGTGGTATCCTATGGAAAAAATGTACAATGATAATAACCGCCCTTCAAAGACAGAATTAGAAGATATGAAAGAAAAGTTACTGATAGAATTAGAAAAACTGTTGTAATCCTACTTCAAGTTTTTATGGGATTGCAAAGCCTAAGCGTGAAGCGGATATTGACGAGGCTGTGCCGATGGAAATTTGATTGGAAAAGTGGTTGAAAAAAGTGGAAATGCGTAGTATAATGAGTTTATAAGGGCAGTTAATCTGCCAGATAAATCGGAATTAATCGAAACAAATAAACTCAAAAGGATATAAAATGTGCCTTTTAGTATGAATATGAAAAGGTTGTGCGACAAAATGAGCTTGACATGGTTAAATAATGGTTTTATTTGCCAAGAATTATATGCCCCATTTAAAATTAACAAAGATATAGAGTATCGAACCGATTTAGAAAAAAAATACGATATTGTAATGAAACAGGCCAAAAAAGTTAATGCTGATGATGAGAGTCTGAAAATTATAGAAACTTTTGGCGCAAAAATACTGAATTCTTTAGATTTGTATTACAAGGCTGATATAGCGGAAAGTAACAACATTATTCTTGAATTAGTAAAAGAGATAGGTGATAACTCATTTGCTGTAAATTCAATTCTTAATAGTGATGCTTTTCCCGGAGTCAAATCCAATGAGTTGCAATTCTTCCGAAGCAGACTAGGACCTCCTAACAAAACGTTTACAGCTAAAGATATGCTCCATCTACCTAATTCCTTAAGATCTAAATCTGGAAATTATAGATTTAGCATTCCTGGAAATCCTAGTATGTATTTGGCTAATACTTCATACGGATGTTGGATAGAAACGGGATGTCCAGCAGAAATAGATTTTAACGTTTCGCCAATATTATTAGAAGGTAATCAGAGAATTTTCAACTTGGCTATTTCAATAAGAGATTTTAGATGCTTAAATGAATTTGAAAAAGAGAGGGTACATTGCTGGTTAAAACTGTATCTTCTTACAATTGCAACTAATTATGTAATCAAAGAAGAAAACAGAACATTTAAGTCAGAATATATCATTTCACAGTCGTTAATGATGGCGTGTAAAAAGATGGGGTACGACGGAATAGCTTATTATTCGCGCAGAGTTGACAATGAAACGTTTGCTTTGTGTGCTATAAATCTAGCGTTATTCGTTGATTATGATGGTGAATATTCAGGGATGATTAAGCATATAAAAATTGATGATGCTTTCAATTATTTTTTGTATAAGCAACTAAATAATAGTTTGAAATATAAGGACTACGAATTAAGATCGATTTATACCGGGTATATCACAAATATCGGAAGTTATGAGCGCCAATATCCATACAGAGAAACTGATTTTTACAATTTTGATAAGTTTCTATTCTCAACATGGAGAGATAAGCCCAATGGTAAAGGTAAAGATAAAATTCCGTGGGGCATAGAAATTTAATTAATCCCGTTAGTGAGCTTGAGATGCTTTTTATAAATGTCTATCAAGTTTTTTGTAGATAAAACCGGCAAAACCGCTAAGTGTGTTTCTAACCTAAACTTTTATGCACATAAACTAAACACCAAATTCCCATTTATCGAGCAGTTTACCACAAAAGGAGCATCCACCGTAGTTGCTCCTTTTCCTATATTCCCCGAGCCGCAAGGCTCTTTTTTATGCGGTTTACGATGTCAGCCCAATGGCAAT
>ERZ791903.93-NODE-93-length-139688-cov-7.042984_pt1 | contig 139688 bp, 121 predicted proteins | sample MGYA00510148_ERZ791903 | MGnify/ENA primary metagenome ERZ791903 (study PRJEB30046, sample SAMN00792080) | human gut metagenome | study: EMG produced TPA metagenomics assembly of the A metagenome-wide association study of gut microbiota in type 2... | reverse complement strand
ATCGAGTCATGGATGACTCGTTGTTGCCGGTCACGTCACTCCGAGAAAACCTAAATCAGGCATACCTAGACTTTTCTTATTTTCGTACAACGGAACAAAAATTACTTCGGCTTTGCGCAAGATGCCATTCACAAGCCTATGAAACACCATTTGGACGGGCGATTTATTTCATAAACAAACCATCATTTGGCGGCAGCTTATTATAATGACGGTGTGAAAAATACTTGTAAAATTAGGAAAGTCCTGTAAAATAAAACATAGACTGCAATGAGAAAAACAGTATGGTGAACAATATCAGAAAAATAGCACGTAGATGCAGGAGGATACATATGGAACAGTTAAAAGCGGTAATACTTGCAGCAGGTAAAGGAACACGTATGAAATCAGATCTGCCGAAAGTGGTACATACAATAGAAGGAAAATGTCTGGTAGATTATGCAATCGAAGCAGCGATCGGAGCAGGTGCAGATGATATCTGTCTGGTTGTCGGATACAAATATGAAGTCGTACGGGAGACGATCCTGCATCAGGAGGTCAGCTTTGTATTACAGGAGGAGCAGCTTGGAACCGGTCATGCGGTGCGCTGTGCAAAAGATTTCTTAGGGGATGCGGGACAGACAATGATCCTGTTTGGAGATACACCTTTGATCACAGCAGATACACTGAAGCGTTTAAGAGAATATCATACAACAAACAAAAATACCGTGACAGTATTATCCGCCATGGTGGAAGATCCGACAGGATATGGAAGGATCATCCGTGATGCAGATGGTAATTTTGTGAAAAGCGTAGAACACAAAGATGCAAGTGAAGAAGAAAAAGCATCTCACGAGATCAATTCCGGCATGTATATTTTTGATACAAAAGAATTAAAAGAAGCGCTTGAAAAAATTCAGCCGAATAATGCGCAGGGTGAATATTATCTGCCGGATACGCTGACAATTATAAAGAACAAAGGACTAAAAGTGGATGCATTTGCATTAAGTGATCCGGAGGATATCATGGGTGTGAATGACCAGGAGCAGTTGAAATCTGCAGCAGAGATCATTCGCAGACGGAATCAGGCAAAATAAATGGGATGGAAAGATTTATTCCGGTCACTGTGGATAAAAGATACAGAAATGGAGAAATACATGTTTTTGATCGTAGGGCTCGGAAATCCGGGAAAACAGTATGAGCACACCAGACACAATATCGGATTTGATGTCATGGATGCGCTTGCAGAGAAATATAATATCAGTATCAGTGAAAAAAAACATAAGGCACTCTGTGGAAAAGGTGTCATAAACGGTGTGAAAGTTGTGCTGGCAAAACCACAGACATATATGAATTTAAGCGGGGAGAGTGTGGCAGAACTGCTCAGTTATTACAAGATGGACCCGGAAGAAGAGATGATCGTGATCTATGATGACATCAGCCTTGCGCCGGGAAATCTGCGCATCCGCAAGAAAGGAAGTGCAGGCGGGCACAACGGCATCAAAAATATCATTGCGATGACCGGGACGCAGAATTTTTTGCGCATCAAAGTCGGTGTCGGGGAAAAACCGGCGGGCTGGGATCTTGCAGACCATGTGTTAGGACATTTTGATGCCGCAGACCGCGTAGAAGTTGAGAAAGCGATCGGGCATGCCGTAGAGGCTGTTGAAATGATGGTTGCCGGTGAAACAGATGCAGCGATGAATCATTATAATGTAAAAAAGAAAGAAGCGTAAATGGGATTTGTGTGAATAAAGATTTTCACACACCGGAATGGGGATTATCATGAGAGCTTTTTCGGAACCTTTAAAAGAGCTGAAAGAATTTGAAAATTTAAGTGCGATAGTGCAGAAGCTGCGCGGGATCGCGCAGATCTCAGGATGTATAGATGCGGCAAAACCACATCTTATGTACAGTGTAAACAATGGTTCTGGAAACAGGATCATTGTTACGTTTCAGGAGCAGAGAGCGAAAGAAATCTATGAAGAATATCGGTTCTTTGATCCGAAGGCAGCGTATTATCCTGCAAAAGATATCCTTTTTTATCAGTCGGATATCCGTGGAAATGTACTTACTGCGGAGCGTATCAATGCATTAAAAATGCTTGCAGAAGAACCGGCGTGCACCATAATAACTACATTTGACGGACTTATGAATCCAATGCCAGTACCGGAAAATTTTATTCAGTCCGTGATAAAGGTTGCGGTCGGGGATACATTAAATCTCGAAGAACTGGTAAAACACTTAGTGGAGCTTGGTTACGAAAAAAACTATCAGGCAGAAACGATGGGAGAGTTTTCGGTGCGTGGTGGAATTTTAGATATATTTCCACTGACAGAAGATAATCCGTTTCGAATTGAATTCTGGGGGGACGAGGTTGACTCTATCCGTTCCTTTGATGCGGAAAGCCAGCGATCGATTGAAAATCTGGAGGAAATTTCAATTTATCCTGCTTGTGAACTGGTACTGACAGCACAGGAACGGCAGGCGGGGATCGGAAGGATCTTAAAAGAGGCTGATAAGGTATCTGCAAAACTCCGGAAAGAAATGAAAACGGAGGAGGCACACCGCATAAAAAGTACTGCTGCCCAGATTGCAGAGGAGGCGGGAGAGTTAGGTATCAGTGCAGGACTTGACGCGTATCTGTCGTATTTTTGTGAGGAAAGAGTATCGTTACTTGATTACTTTAACAGGGAGAATACGATTATTTTTGTGGATGAGCTGGCACGTTCCATTGAGCGCGGCATGGTGACGGAAACGGAGTTTTCCGAGAGCATGAAACAGCGTCTTGAAAAAGGTTATATTCTGCCTGGACAGATGCGGGAACTTTTTTCCTGTAAGGAAATCCTGGCAAAAATTGAAACAATGGCATGTATTTCTTTGGTGGCACTGGATTTAAAAAACAGTCATGTGGATATCAAAGAAAAATTTACCATCAACTCAAAGACGGTCAATCCATATAATAACAGTTTTGAACTTCTGGTCAAAGATCTCACCCGTTACAAAAAAAACGGATACCGTGTGATTTTGCTTTCCGGATCAAGAACGCGTGCGAAGCGGCTGGCAGAAGATCTGATGGCAGAGGAACTGAATGCTTTTTATTCAGAAGACTTCGACCATGAGGTAAAACCGGGTGAGATCATGACCGGTTACGGTAAGATCAAAAAAGGTTATGAATATCCGTTACTCAAATTTGTTGTGATCTCAGAGAGCGATATTTTCGGCAGTGAAAAGAAAAAAAAGAAACACCGCCGCACCTATGAGGGAGAAAAAATTGCAAGTTTTACCGACCTTAACGTTGGTGACTATGTTGTTCATGAAAATCATGGACTCGGAATCTACCGCGGAATCGAAAAGATCGAAGTTGATAAGACGGTTAAAGATTATATCAAAATTGAGTATGCCGGCGGTGGAAACTTATATATCCTTGCAACACAGTTAGAACTGATCCAGAAATATGCCGGTGCAGATGCGAAAAAACCAAAGCTGAATAAATTAGGCGGACAGGAATGGAATAAGACCAAGACGAAGGTGCGCGGTGCAGTAAAAGAGATTGCACAGGATCTTGTGAAACTTTACGCAATGAGACAGGATCAGGATGGATTTGTCTATGGACCGGATACTGTCTGGCAGAGAGAATTTGAGGAAATGTTCCCGTTTGAAGAGACGGAAGATCAGGAGCTTGCGATCGAGGCGACGAAAAAAGATATGGAAAGCACGAAGATCATGGATCGCCTGATCTGTGGTGATGTCGGGTATGGAAAGACGGAAATTGCGATACGTGCGGCTTTTAAGGCAGTGCAGGACGGAAAACAGGTTGCTTTTTTAGTGCCGACGACGATCTTAGCGCAGCAGCATTACAATAACTTTGTGCAGCGTATGAAAGATTTTCCGGTCAATATTGATCTTTTGTGTCGTTTCCGGAGCAGTGCAGAACAGAAAAAGACAGTGGAGGCATTGAAAAAAGGAAGCGTTGATATCATTATCGGGACACACAGACTGCTGTCGAAAGATGTGGTATATAAGGATCTTGGACTTTTGATTATTGATGAGGAACAGCGTTTTGGTGTGACGCACAAAGAAAAGATCAAACAGTTAAAGACAAATATCGATGTGCTCACGCTCACAGCAACACCGATTCCAAGGACGCTTCATATGAGTCTGATCGGAATCCGTGATATGAGTGTATTAGAGGAACCGCCGATGGACCGTGTACCGATCCAGACGTATGTAATGGAATACAATGAGGAACTGGTACGCGAAGCAATCTCAAGAGAGCTTTCCCGTGGGGGACAGGCATATTATGTATACAACCGTGTGAAAGAGATTGCAGATGTGGCAGCTAAAATTGCAGAGCTTGTGCCGGAGGCAAATGTTGCCTATGCGCATGGACAGATGAAAGAGACAGAATTAGAAAATATCATGTATCGTTTTATTAATGGTGAGATTGATGTACTGGTCTCCACAACGATCATTGAGACAGGACTGGATATTTCAAATGTGAATACCATGATCATCCATGATGCGGATAACATGGGATTGTCACAGCTTTATCAGCTTCGTGGACGTGTCGGCAGATCGAACCGGACAGCATATGCGTTTTTAATGTACCGCAGGGATAAGATGTTAAAAGAGGTAGCAGAAAAAAGGCTGGCTGCGATCAAAGAGTATACGGAGCTTGGAAGCGGTTTTAAGATCGCCATGCGGGATTTAGAGATCCGCGGTGCGGGAAATCTGCTTGGTGCCAAGCAGCATGGGCATATGGAGGCAGTCGGATACGATCTTTACTGTAAAATGTTAAATGAAGCGGTTAAGGAAGCAAAAGGCATGGAAGTTGCTGAAAGTTTTGACACTTCGATCGACATTGATATTGATGCTTATATTCCGATGGGATATATTCCGAACGAGATGCAGAAACTTGACATTTATAAGCGTATTGCAGGCATTGAGACTGCGGATGAGTCAGAAGAGATGTTAGAAGAACTGATCGACCGTTTTGGAGATCCGCCAAAATCTGTCGAAAATCTGCTTTATATTGCAAGGGTAAAATCCATGGCACATCATCTTTATTTCACGGATATTTCACAGAAAGGTGATGCACTGCGGTTTACCCTGTATGAGAAAGCAAAGATCAATGTGGCGGCAATTCCGGAGTTTACAGCATCCTTTAACAATCATGTGAAGTTTACCATGGATGCGAAAGAACCGTATTTTACTTATTTCCTGAAACTGAATACCAGGGAAAAATATGTGGAAGCAAAAGATGTGATGGAGATATTTTTAAAGCGTGCGGGAGAGATGCTGATGGAAAAATAACTTGCGGCTTTTGATAAAACGAATTATAATAAACTGAATGACTGCCTATATCTGAAAAAGAGGGCACTGGGAGGAATATATGAACAGCAGAAAAATTACCACATTATTGTTAAGTGGCGCTATGGCTTTATCTGTACTTACAGGCTGTGGCGGAGTCAATAAAGATAAAACAGTGGCAACTTTAAATGGAGAGCCGGTAACACTTGGAATCGCAAACTTTGCAGCAAGATTTGGGCAGGCGGGAGCAGATGATTTTTATACCGCATATTTTGGAAAAAATGTCTGGACATCTGATCTGTATGGAAATGGAACGACCGGACAGGATAATTTTAAAGACAGTGTGATGGATTCTTTAGAAGATATGTACGTGCTGCAGCTTCATATGGATGAGTATAATGTCAGCATTACAGATGATGAGAAAGCGGCGATCACCGCAGCTGCAACACAGTTTATGGAAGATAACAGTAAAGATGCGATAAAGGCACTCGGTGCAACGCAGGAAATCGTGGAAGAATATCTTACATTAGAGACGATCCAGAGCAAAATGAAAGCAGTGATCGTTGCGGATGCAGACACTAATGTAACGGATGAGGAAGCAAAAACAGGCGCATATAGTTATGTAGGTGTTTCTAAGACGACACATAGGGATGAGAGCGGCAATACCGTAGATTATACGGATGAGGAGAAAGAGGAGCTTGCAGCAAAGGTGGCTGATTTTGCAAAGGCAGCAAAGGAAGACGGGCTTGATGCAGCAGCAGAGGATGCAGGCTATACAGTAAGTACCGGCACGTTTACACAGGAAGATGATTCTGTGGATGAGAAACTTTTAGCGGCACTGAAAGATTTAAAAGAAGGCGAAGTGACAGATCTGATCGAGGGTGACAGCTCTTATTTTGTGGCACGTCTCGATAAAGAAGTGGATGCGGATGCAACAGAGGAGACACGCCAGAGCATTATTGAGCAGCGCAAAGATGATCTGTATAATGAGACGCTCGATGGATGGAAAGAAGGAATCGAGTGGGCAGTGAAAGAAAAAGTCTGGGATGACGTGAATTTTGATAACCTGTTTACAACTATAAAAGATACAGAGACAGAAAGCACGACGGAGCAGGCAACAGAGTAAAAAGAGAACGTCGAAAGCACAGTCTTTCGACGTTTTTTATAGTGGGAGAAAACAGATGGAGAAAGAAAATATTGTACTGATCGGAATGCCTGGTGTCGGAAAAAGCACCGTGGGAGTCATATTGGCAAAGGTATTAGGCTATCAGTTTGTAGATGCAGATCTGGTTATTCAGGAAAAAGAGGGAAAGCTGCTGCGCGAGATCATTGCAGAAGAAGGACCTGACGGATTTATTGCGGTCGAAAACCGTATTAACAGTGAAATAGAAGCACATCATTCAGTCATTGCCACCGGAGGAAGTGTTGTATATGGAAAAGAGGCAATGGAGCATTTAAAGCAGATCGGAACTGTGATCTATTTAAAATTAGATTATACAGGAATCAGCCGCAGACTGTCGGATATTAAAGGCAGGGGCGTTGTTTTAAAAGATGGACAGACTTTAAAAGATCTGTATGATGAGAGAATTGTACTGTATGAAAAATATGCAGACATTACGATTGCAGAGAATGGTCTGAATGTGGAACAGACGATCGAGAAGATTGTGGCACAGATCCAAAAAGAATCTTTGTAAAATCACATCAATGGAATGAAAGAGTCAGAAGATGAACAAAAGATTAAAAGATAAAAAACTATTGTCTGGAATGATCGTTACCGGTGGATTTCTTATAATATTGGCGGGAGGTGCACTGACGCAGCAGACGGCATTAGGACAGAGTTATCAGGGTGTGTATATAGATGGAATATTTGTCGGTTATGTGGCAGAAAACGTCGATGTGAAGGAGGCAATCCGGAAGGCAAGAAGAGAACTGGCAGCAGAGTCAGAAAAACGTCTGTGTATGGATTATGAATGGTCAGTAAAGACAGAAAAGAAGCCGTTTGTGCATCTGGAAAAGAAAGAAGCATTAGAAGAACAACTGAAAAATGTGCTGGCAGAAAAGACGATTGAGAGCAGAGAGCGTGCATATACAGTTGCGATCGGTTCCTACCGTGGGAATTTTACAACAATCGATGAAGTGACGGATTTTTTGAACCAGGTCAGAAAAAAAGCGGATGAAGAAGATGCGTATACAGTTACATACCAGTCGTTGGAAGGACAGATTGACGGAATATTAACGGCGGATCTGAAACAAAAAGAAAGCGAAGACGATTTGGCAAAAGAAGGGGAAAAAGAAACACAGGATATACAGGCATCATCACTTGCAGGTGTCTCATTAGAGTCGGCAACACAGCTTTTGGATGCTGTGACGTCGGATGCGGCGGATTTTTATGAAACAGGTGTCCTTGACATGGCATTTGTGGAAAATGTTGAGGTTTATGAAAATTACGTGCAGCCGGATGCATTTACTAATCCGTGTGATGCGGCTGCGGAAGTAACAAAAGAGAAAGAATCGAATAAAATATATGTAGTAGAGAGTGGTGACTGTCTCTCTGTGATCGCACTTGACCATGACACAAAAGTTACGGATATTATGGCATTAAACGGACTCGAAAATGCAGACGCACTGCGAGAAGGACAGGAGCTTATCATTGCGGTTCCGGAACCGGATTTAAAGATCAGGCTGACTGTAGGGGAAGTTTACGAGGAAGATTATGAGGAAGAACCTGTCATTATGGAAAATGATTCCTGGTATACCAATCAGGAGGAAGTTATAGAAGAAGGTGTGTCAGGACATCGTGAGAGAAATGATATCGTCGTATATGAAAACGGCTCTGAGGTAAGCAGGGAGCTGGCACACCAGAAAATCATGACGGCAGCGAAGGCAGCAGTTGTGGAACGGGGAACGATCGTACCACCGACATACATCAAACCGATTGCCGGCGGAAGATTTACATCGGGATTCGGAAGACGCTGGGGAAGAATGCATAAAGGTGTGGACTGGGCATGCCCGGTTGGAACAACCGTGTATGCGTCCTGTGCCGGAACTGTGATTCAGGCTTCTTATAATGGAGGATACGGTAACAATGTCGTGATCAGCCATGCAGATGGAAGACTGACACGTTATGCACATAACAGTAAACTGTTAGTGAAAGTTGGCCAGAAAGTGGAGCAGGGAGAACCGATCGCACTGAGTGGAAGCACCGGACGCTCCACAGGACCGCATGTGCATTTTGAAATCTATATCGGAGGCGCAGCAGTTAATCCACTGAAGTATATCAGTAACTGATAAAAATTGAATGCAAAGTGTGTGGAAATGCAGATTCTTTTTGGGAATATCTGCATATTTACAACAAAATTGAAACTGTGATATAATTCTTGACAAAAGCACATAATAGCAACTATAATTATGTGTTTGTATGAAAAGGTTCATAGAGGTGTGATATGGAACAATATGTCATTAAAGGAGGCAATCCGTTAGTCGGTGAAGTGGAAATCGGCGGGGCAAAAAATGCTGCGCTTGCCATCATTTCTGCGGCAGTCATGACGGATGAGACCGTTACAATAGAAAATTTACCAAATGTCAGAGATATCAATGTGCTGTTAAATGCGATCAGTGATATCGGAGCGAAGGTAGACAGACTGGATGCACATACGGTGAAAATGAACGGATCATTTATTCACAATCTGGTTGTGGACAATGAATATATCCGTAAGATAAGGGCATCCTATTATCTGCTTGGAGCTCTCCTTGGCAAGTATAAACATGCAGAGGTAGCTCTTCCGGGTGGCTGTGATATCGGAAGCCGTCCGTTTGACCTTCATCTGAAAGGATTCCGTGCATTAGGTGCGACAGTAGATATCCGGCATGGTCTTGTGGTTGCAGATGCAAAGCAGTTAAAAGGAACGCATATATATCTGGATAAGGTATCTGTCGGTGCAACGATTAACATTATGATGGCAGCAGCCATGGCAGAGGGAAAAACAACTTTGGAAAATGCTGCAAAGGAACCTCATGTTGTAGATGCAGCCAACTTTTTAAACAGCATGGGTGCTAATATCAGAGGTGCAGGTACGGATGTGATCCGTATCGTCGGAGTGGAGAAGCTGCATAAAACAGAGTATTCTATCATTCCGGATCAGATTGAAGCCGGAACATTTATGCTTGCTGCAGCAGCCACAAAGGGAGATATTACAGTTAAAAATGTAATTCCGAAGCACTTAGAAGCGATCAGCGCAAAACTGCTTGAGATCGGATGTGAGGTGGAGGAGTTTGATGATGCGGTACGTGTGGTATCTTCAAAACCGTTGCATCATACACAGGTTACAACGCTTCCGTATCCGGGATTTCCAACGGATATGCAGCCACAGATCGCAGTGGTATTAGGTATTTCAGAGGGTACGAGTACCGTTACGGAAAGCATTTTTGAAAACCGTTTTAAATATGTGGGCGAGCTTGCGCGCATGGGTGCCAATTTTAAAGTCGAGAGCAATATAGCGATCATCGGCGGAGTTGACAATTATACCGGAGCACGTGTTAATGCACCGGATCTGCGGGCGGGGGCGGCTCTTGTGATCGCAGGGCTGGCAGCAGAAGGAATCACAGTGGTAGATGATATCTACTATATTGAACGTGGATATGAAGAATTTGAGAAAAAACTCGCATCACTGGGGGCTGTGATCGAGAAAGTAAGTACAGAGAAAGAGATTCAGAAGTTTACACTGAAAGTATCTTAGGAGTAGAGAAGGGCGTTTCCGGGTATAGGAGACGTCCTTTTTTGATTCATAGGAAATGAGGATAAAGATGAGAAAAATATTTCAAAAAGAACTGGATATGATACTTCACTGGAATCTCACGCTGGTTGGTGGATTCCTTGGAACTTATGCGATATTGCTGCATGCAGGAAATTTCGGATCTGCACAGACCGGAAACGTTATGGAGATGGCAGCGGCACTTACCGGTAAAGATTTTGCAGAAGTGGGAATAAGATTTCTGGCATTTCTTATTTTTGGCAGTGCGATCGTTATCTCCTATCTGCTGACGAATTTTACCAGACTGGATATGCGAAGGCTGGTACTCTGGGTAGATGCGGCAGGACTTACCGCAACAGCGGTCATGCCGGAGGGAATGTCTGCGGTTGTGAGTCTTTATCCGATATTTTTCTGTTCGGCATTCCAGTGGGGAAGTTATTCCGGTGCATCCGGGTATAACAGTGCAAGCATTTTTACCACGAATAATTTTAAGCAGTCGCTGCTTGCATGGACACAGTACATATTGACAAAGGATCCGGAATTTCGCAGAAAAGGAATCATGTATACCATGACAGTACTTTCTTTTTTTGCAGGTGCATGTATCGGATGTGTGTCTGTCTATGCATATGGTGTGTATGGCGCATTTGTGGGATTTGTTCCGTTGATTGCCGCACGTGTGTTTATGCATATTGGAAAGATACCGGTTTTGAATGGAACACCGGAAGAAATCGAAGAGGAAGCAGAAGAAGCGCTCGAAGAGGCAGCTCTGTTAGAAAACGATCAGAAAATATGATCGTTTTCTAAGGAGCCTCTTTGAGCGCTTCTTTTTGAAACTACAGGTATATCCGAAAAATAGTGGATTCTATCTACAGCAATCAGTCCGCTTACAGAATACTCTGGATATGCAGATCAAGACGTGTAGACAAATCAATGCAGGAGTTATCGTTCAACTGTACGATCGGTCTTGCAAGATGCTGCTGGTTTAACATAACGATATTGGCACTCTGCCCGTTACTTAAAAGAACACGGTTGTTCTGATAAGTGGATGCGATATGCTGTAAAAAAGTCAGGATGAACTTTGGCTTATACTTCTGAAGACCTTCCTGTTCAAAACGCTCAATGACCTGAAATGGACAAAGAGGAGCACGGTAAGATCTTGCAGCAGTCATGGCATCATAAACATCAGCGATCGCAACGATCATTGAGCAGTCATCTAAGTCTTTCTGGGTCGCTTTCAGCGGATAACCTGATCCATCACAACGCTCATGATGAAGCAGGGCAGCTTTTTTAATATGAGGATCGATCTGCAGCGGTTTTAATAATTCATAGCCAAATTTTGTATGTCTTTTGACGAGATCAAATTCTTCGTCTGTATATTTGCCTGGTTTATTTAAAATATCATCCGGGATCTTTAATTTCCCGATATCATGCAAAAGACCACAGAGTGTTAAAGTGTCTAAAGTGTCAGCATCTACTTTCAGCCATTTACCGATACGCCGGCAGATCAGAGCTACATTTAAAGAATGTGCATAAGTGCTGTCATCGTAAGCACGCATATTGTGCAGCATATCAAAAAGCTCAAGTGATGTTTTACAGGAATTAAACAGTCTAACTGTCTGGTCAAGAAGATCATTTGTGTCAAGCGGCTGATCATGAAAAACATAGCCTTCCATGGAAGACTTTAAGGAGTTCAATACGAAAGAATGATCAAACTGGAATGTCTGAAATTCTTTCGAGGCTTTTACCTTCTGGGAATAAGCCGGAATAAAATGTGGTGTTTCCGGTTCTTTTGGTTCATCCGGGTCTTCAATACCGACCTCTAAAACACAGTAAAAAGAAAGACGCATGATAAGTGGTCTTGTAAGTGTGACACCTTTATCAACGATCATCTGTCCGTTCTTTGTCAGAATCTGTTCGGCAGTAATCATGCCGGGTTCAAGTTTGTTGACTGTTACCTTTTTCATAAAAAACCCCATTTCATTCATGATAACAGAATGTCCGCGGAACATGCATTCTATTATATGTACGTTTATAATTAAGTATAGTATAGAATTTTCATATTTGAAAGTCAATCGGGTTTGTGCAAAAGGTTAAGAAATTATACCTTGACATTTTAGAAAAACAGGTGTATGTTAGTCACTGTGAGTTTTATAACTTAATAACTTTTAGAATTTTCTTATTCAGAGTGATGGAGATACAAAGGATCTGTGAAGTCACGGCAACCCCTCTACGGAAGGTGCCAACCTGAGCGAATTGTACGTTACAGTATATATGTTCGAACAATAAGAGGATTTGATGATTGATTTACAGATATCACTTCCACTTGTTTTTCGCAAGTGGATTTTTTTTTGCGAAAACGCAAAAAACACTATCAGAAAAAGGAGCAAAAGAATGGAAAAAAGATTATTTACATCAGAATCCGTAACAGAAGGACATCCTGACAAAGTCTGCGATGCAATCTCTGACGCAATCTTAGATGCATGTATGGCAGAAGATCCAATGAGCCGTGTTGCATGTGAAACCGCAAGCTGTACAGGTTTCGTTTTAGTAACCGGAGAGATCACCACAAAAGCACAGTTAGATATCCCGGCAATCGTTCGTAAAACGGTAAATGAGATCGGTTACAACGATGCCAAGACAGGATTTGACGGAAATACATGTGCAGTTATGGTAGCACTTGACCAGCAGTCACCGGATATTGCAATGGGTGTTGATAAAGCATTAGAAGCAAAAGAGGGTGCCTTAACAGATGATCTTGATACCGGAGCTGGTGATCAGGGTATGATGTTTGGTTATGCAACCAACGAGACACCGGAGTTAATGCCATATCCGATCTCTTTAGCACACAAACTGGCATTACAGTTAACAAAAGTAAGAAAAGACGGTACACTGACTTACTTAAGACCGGACGGAAAGACACAGGTTTCCGTAGAGTACGATGAGGCTGGAAAACCGGTACGTCTTGAGGCAGTTGTATTATCTACCCAGCATGATGATGATGTAACACAGGAGCAGATTCATGCAGACATCAAAAAATATGTTTTCGATCCGATCCTTCCGAAAGATATGATCGATGCAGATACCAAGTTCTTCATTAACCCGACCGGACGTTTTGTAATCGGCGGACCACACGGAGATGCAGGTTTAACAGGACGTAAGATCATCGTAGACACTTACGGCGGATATGCACGTCATGGCGGCGGAGCTTTCTCTGGAAAAGACTGCACAAAGGTTGACCGTTCTGCAGCATATGCAGCACGTTACGTTGCAAAAAACATCGTAGCAGCAGGTCTTGCAGAGAAATGTGAGATCCAGTTATCCTATGCAATCGGTGTTGCACAGCCGACATCTGTTATGGTTGATACTTTTGGTACAGGCAAATTATCCGATGAGAAGTTAGTTGAGATCATTCGTGAGAACTTCGACCTTCGTCCGGCAGGTATCATCAAGATGCTTGACTTAAGAAGACCGATCTACCGTGGAACAGCAGCTTACGGACATTTCGGACGTACAGACTTAGACCTTCCGTGGGAGGCAGTTGATAAGGCTGATACATTAAAGAAATATCTATAAGGAAATAAATTTCCTCGAAATAAATTTCCTCGAAGATTTTAAGTGAAAAGACAGATCCGGTTTCACAAAAAGTTTAGACAATTTTATATAAAATAAATGGGATTTGTATTTTTTCATGTTATAATAGGTCATAAAGGTATTTTTATGAAATCATAAAGATGCTTTTATGACCATTTTTTATGGCAGGGAGATTACAATGAAACTGAAATCCAAAATTATTATTTCTTTTTGTATTATTATTTTTGTCCCGATCGTGCTGATGATGGCGGCACTTTTCAGTTTTCAGCGTATCCAGGTAAAAGCGATTGAGCAGACTTATGGGATCACGGAAAATAATTATAGTTATTTTTCAAATTCCATGCAGCTCCTGAGCCGCTTTACCAAAGAATGTTTCAAAGAACTGAAGGATACGGCGAAGGATGATCCGGCGCGGCTGGAAGATCAGGATTATTTAGATGAACTTAATCAGACTTTAGAGGAGAAGAGTTCTTATCTGATCGTAAGAAAAGATAAGGAGCTGATTTACATTGGCGAGGATGCAAGTATTTCACTTCTGACACAGCTGCCATCCTATGGGGATACTGTGAAAGATGAGGATGCCGGAACTTACATTGACGGTGATGAACAGGTACTGATCAAGCAGATCGATTTCCAGTTTCAGGATGGAAGTGCGGGAAGTGCATTTATCGTTACAATTTTAGAGGAGACTGTTCCTGAGGTAAAGAAACTGCTCATTGATGTATTAGTTTCCATTATTCTCATTCTTGTGCTGACAGCGACAATGTTAACCATCTGGATGTATACGAGCATGATCAATCCGATCAGAAAACTGCAGACGGCAGCACAGAATATCAAAGATGGTAATCTTGATTTCTCCGTGGAATCGGACAGCAAGGATGAGATCGGTGAACTCTGCAGATCGTTTGAGGAGATGCGTCTGCGCTTAAAAGACAATGCGGAGGAAAAGATCGAGGGTGAAAAAGAAAATAAGACACTGATCAGTAATATTGCGCATGATTTAAAGACACCGATCACAGCAGTAAAGGGATATGCGGAAGGACTTATGGATGGTGTAGCTGATACACCGGAGAAACGGGATAAATATATCCGCACGATCTATAATAAGGCAAACGAAATGGATACACTTTTAAATGAGTTGACATTGTATGCTAAAATTGATACAAATCGTATTCCATATAATTTTGCAAAAATTAACGTATCAGAATATTTTAATGACTGCGTAGAGGAGATCGGGCTTGACCTCGAGACAAGAAATATCAGGCTTGCTTATTTTAATTATGTGGATGAAAATGTTCTGATCATTGCAGATCCGGAGCAGCTCCGCCGTGTGATCCATAATATTATAGGTAATTCCATCAAGTATCTGGATAAACAGCAAGGATTTATCAATATCCGTATCAAAGATGTCGGTGACTTTATCCAGGTGGAGATCGAGGACAACGGCAGAGGTATCTCTGCAAGAGATCTGCCATATATTTTTGACCGCTTTTATCGTGCGGATGCGTCGCGTAATTCTGCAACCGGTGGCAGCGGTATCGGTTTGTCTATTGTAAAGAAGATCATAGAAGACCACGGTGGAAAGATCTGGGCAACCAGTAAGGAAGCCATCGGAACAGTTATGTATTTTGTAATTCGTAAATATCAGGAGGTACCAAATGAGTAAGGTTTTGATTATTGAAGACGAGGTAGCAATCGCAGATTTAGAGAAAGATTATTTGGAATTAAGTGGTTTTGAGGTTGAGATTGAGAATGACGGGGTGGTCGGGTTAAAACGTGCACTCTCGGAAGATTTTGATATGTATATCTTAGATCTGATGCTGCCGGGGATTGACGGATTTGAGATCTGTAAACAGATCAGAGAAGAAAAGAATACACCGATACTTATGGTATCTGCCAAAAAAGATGATATTGACAAGATCAGGGGACTCGGACTCGGTGCAGATGATTACATTACAAAGCCGTTTTCACCGAGTGAGCTTGTCGCACGGGTCAAAGCACATCTTGCCCGCTATGAACGGCTGATCGGAAGCAATATCGTGGAGAATGACGTCATTGAGATCCGTGGCATCCGTATTGATAAAACAGCGAGACGTGTCTGGGTGAATGGAGAAGAAAAGCAGTTTACGACCAAGGAGTTCGATCTTTTAACATTCTTAGCAGAGCATCCGAACCATGTGTTCACAAAGGAAGAACTTTTCCGTGAGATCTGGGATATGGAGTCGATCGGAGATATCGCAACCGTGACTGTGCATATCAAAAAGATCAGGGAAAAGATTGAGATGAATACCAATAAACCCCAGTATATAGAGACTATTTGGGGTGTCGGATACCGCTTTAAACTATAGCTGATGTGAGCTTTGATGAAGTTGAGACGATTATTAAGAAAAATGAGCCTGCAATGGCATAAATATCAGAATAAAATAATTTAAAAAGTCAGGGCGGCAGATCAGTAATGATTTGCCGCCTCTTTTGAAGTTTATACTGATACATCAATAGAATTACGAACGATTCTATTACTATCATCATAAAAATGTGGTTATAATACTTGAGTATGATCAAAAAGTGAATTACAATGTGCGTATAATTATAAATTATAGAGTTGAGATATATGCGTATAATCTGAAGAGACTATGATTTTAAAGAGAAAAATATAAATAAAATGCGGCAATTCATAAATATTTATTTGGGGAAATATACGATTTTGCAGGGGAAGTGAGAAATGTAAATATTTCAAAAGGAAACTTTCGATTTGCTCCAGTGATGTATTTACAAGCTGCAATCGAAAATGTTGAGAAGATGCCACAGTCAACATTTGATGAAATTGTTGAAAAATATGTTGAGATGAATATAGCTCATCCGTTTCGGGAAGGTAACGGTCGAAGCACTAGGATATGGCTTGATTTAATTCTGAAAAGAGAATTGAATCAGGTTATTGATTGGAGTGTTGTAGATAAGGAAGATTATTTGTTAGCAATGGAAAGAAGCCCAATCAAAGATATTGAAATAAAATATATTTTGAAACAGGCTTTAACAGATAAGGTTGACGATAGAAAAGTTTATATGAAAGGCATAGATCATAGCTATTATTATGAAGGTTATGTGATATACAAAGCTGAGGATTTATAGAAGCGTTACAGTTCACACCCACATTTATACCAAAATAGGATAGCACTGATCCGTAAAAGGGTATATAATAAAGAAGTTCGGGCTCTGACAAAGTCAGTCATCCGGATGAAATAAAGGATAAGCGAGGAAACAAAAGATGGGTAACTATGAAAAACCAACTGTCATAGTGACAGGAGAAAATATAGAAGGTGTGTATCTTGCAAGCGGAGATCACCTGGAGCAGTGCAGATTTGGAAGAACAGAAGCATCGGCTGGTTCGGATGTATGTCAGGAATGTTCCAAGAGTGGCGGAAAGCGTTCCACTCCGCTGCCGGGAGAAGAGTCCGCAAGGAGAGAGGATTTTGTAAGCTGCGTGGATAATATGCCGGTCAAATAGTAGAAATGAGGAACAGTATGCAGCCAGCGATCATTTATGAAGATGAAGATATTATCGTCTGCAAAAAGCCGGCAGGCGTGGCAACACAGACAAAACGTATCGGACAGGCGGATATGGAGAGCCTGCTTAAAAACTACCGGGCATCCAAAGGAGAAACACCTTATATCGGTGTGGTGCACCGTCTGGACCAGCCGGTCGCAGGAGTCATGGTATTTGCTAAAAATAAAGAGTCAGCATCGGATTTGAGCCGTCAGATCAAAACAAAACTGACAGACAAATACTATTATGCCATGACGGACGGAGTGCCGGAAGAGAAAAAGGGAATCTTAGAGGATGATCTCTTACAGAATGGACAGACAAACACATCTGAGGTGGTAGAGAGAGGAACTTTGCAGGCAAAACATGCAAAACTTTCCTATGAAGTAATTGAGCAGAATGGGAGAAATGCCATTTTACGAATAAAGCTTGATACCGGACGTCATCATCAGATCCGCGTACAGCTTGCACATGCAGGAATGCCGATCGTCGGGGATAAAAAGTATAATTTCAAAGAAAATATTACCCCGTCAGGAAAACAGCTTGCACTATGTTCTTTCAAGATCGCATTCCGTCATCCAAAGACACATAGAAAACTGGAGTTTGAAATTGACAAGCCTTTTGGTTTATCATAAAATAAATCCAAAGGTTTTTAAAGAATAAGGAGATTTATCATGGCAAAGGACAAGAAGTTAGTAGAGGCAATCACTTCCATGGAGGAAGATTTTGCCCAGTGGTATACAGACGTGGTCAAAAAAGCGGAACTGATCGATTATTCATCCGTAAAGGGATGTATGATCCTTCGTCCGGCGGGTTACGCGATCTGGGAGAATATCCAGCATGAATTAGACCGCCGTTTCAAAGAGACAGGCGTTGAAAATGTATATTTACCGTTGTTTATCCCGGAGAGTCTGTTAGAGAAAGAAAAAGATCACGTGGAAGGGTTTGCACCGGAAGTTGCATGGGTTACTTACGGCGGCTTAAATCAGCTTCCGGAGCGTCTGTGTGTCAGACCGACTTCAGAGACATTGTTCTGTGATTTTTATAAAAATATTATCCAGTCTTACCGTGATCTGCCAAAGGTATATAACCAGTGGTGTTCTGTTGTAAGATGGGAGAAGGAAACACGTCCGTTCTTACGTTCCAGAGAGTTCTTATGGCAGGAGGGACATACCGCACATGCGACTGCAGAGGAAGCAGAGCAGAGAACCGTACAGATGTTAAATGTCTATGCGGATTTCTGTGAGGATGTACTTGCAATGCCGGTTATCCGTGGACAGAAGACAGAAAAAGAAAAATTCGCAGGCGCAGATGCAACTTACACGATCGAAGCGCTGATGCATGATGGAAAAGCATTGCAGTCAGGAACCAGCCATAACTTTGGCAATGGATTTGCAAAAGCATTTGGCATTCAGTACACTGATAAGGACAACAAACTTCAGTATGTATATCAGACATCCTGGGGTATGACAACACGTCTGATCGGTGCGATCATCATGGTACACGGAGATGATTCAGGACTTGTGCTGCCACCGCGTATTGCACCGGTACAGGCTATGGTCATCCCGATCCAGCAGCAGAAAGATGGTGTGCTTGACACCGCAAAAGAAGTCTGCGAGCGTATCGGAAAAGTCTGCCGTGCAAAACTTGATGATTCTGACAAGAGTCCGGGATGGAAATTCTCCGAGCAGGAGATGAGAGGTATTCCGGTTCGTATCGAACTTGGACCAAAGGATATTGCAGCAGGCAAATGTGTGATTGTGCGCCGTGATACCAGAGAGAAGATCGAGGTTGCATTAGATGAGCTTGAAGCAAAACTTCCGGAGTTATTAGAGCAGATCCAGAAAGATATGTTTGAGCGTGCAAAGGCACACAGAGATGCACATATCTGGGATGCACATAACTACGAAGAGTTTACAACAATCGCAAATGAGAAACCGGGCTTTATCCGTGCAATGTGGTGTGGAGATCAGGCATGTGAGGATAAGATCAAAGAAGATCTTGCAGTGACATCACGCTGTATGCCGTTTCATGATCAGGAACATATCTCAGATGTATGCGTATGCTGCGGAAAACCGGCTCACAAATTAGTATATTGGGGTAAAGCATACTAAAAAATAAAAACAGAACCGCAAAGTGATTCAGCGAATATAGACAGATTCGCTGAATCATACGGTTCTGTTTCCTTTTAACATAAAATGGAAACGATTCCGGTAGCGTTTTTACAATGGGATCATAAGACCTGCAGAAAGTACATGTAACACAAAATATTATTTTTTCAGGGGGATGGGAGAAGATGATAGAAAAGTATTATGATGGTGCGATAGAACAGGTGGCAGCCGGTTTGGGAACTGTGGAAAAGAACCATCTTCTGGTCAGATACAGTGGACAATTTTCCATAGAAGAATTAGGTTATACAGATCAGCTGGAGAAAATGGAGAATATTTTCGTACAGATGCACGAATTTGAACCGGGTGAGATCACCAGTGCATATGAGCCGTATCTTACCATGATCTGTGATGGCTTCAGGCGGTATATGACGGGTACATTCGAAGAATTTATGGAAGAATGTGATGTGTATTATCTGCACCGGCCGGTACTGCTTGGCTATTTTAACCGGGGATATGCAAAAAGGGAAGAGATCATTTTGCTCGATGAGGTGGCATATGAACAGGAGCGCATGCTAGCGGCACTTGAACGTATGCTGTATGCCATTGCAGACAGGCATCCGGTTCTTCTTATTTTGAACCGTTTTCAGCTGGCCTCAAAAAGTACGATGCAATTGACAGCGCGAATTTTAAAAGCCGAGAACAGCAATATAGGTCTTGTGCTTGGGGTCAGTGATATTCAGGCAATGCCGGAGTTTTTAGTGCCGGACTGGGAGATGCTTTACGAGACATTAGATGATGGCAGCAAGATTTACCATATCGGAAATTCCGGCAGGAAAAAAGAAGAAATCGCAGATGATGGAAAATATGCTGACTACGGAAGCGAAAAGGTCTACCGCAAACTGCAGAATATGGTGGAATTTCTTGATTTTGACCAGGCAGCATATTATCTGGAGGTTATAGAGCGAAAGATAAAATTTGATAATCTCTTTGTCGATGATCCTGCGCGTTTTCGCATGTGGCTTTTATTTGCAAAAGTTTCCATTTTAAGGAAGGATATTCCCAAAGCTCTTGAAATCTGCGAGGATTTAGAAAAAATTCATCTTGCCGGAAGGGAAGATGAGTGTGCATATGAGCAGGACTATCTGATTGCAACTGCGTATATGTATCAGGGAAAATTAAAAGAAGCCTTAGAGATGGCAGGCGAAACATATCGTATTGCAGAAAAAATATCGGATGATTACCGGAAGTTTTTATCCGAGTTACTCAAAACCCAGATACAGATGTCCGGCTGGTATAACATATTTTTCTGTGCGCAGGATGTAAAAATAGAGAAAAGCCTGACCGAAAATCTGATCCGCTACAATTACCGCAATCATCTGGCACATGTATATATTTATGCATATGACAATAAGCCGGAAATCGTCGAGAAGGCGAATCAGTCTGAAGAACTTCTGATCTACTTCAGCAAGGGAATACGTATTGCCAAAGAAATCGAAAATGAACATCTGATCAATACGGCATACCAGAAAAATATCATGCTTTCGTCGACAAATGGCATGTATGAGATTTCCCTGCTTTATTCGGTGCGCACGTATGAAGCATTGAAAGATAAAAGATCAATCCAGGCAGGTCGTATCTATTCGGGAATTGCATATAATTTATGTGCGATCGGTGAAAATGAACGTGCAATGGCGTATTACACGCATGCCATCCGTCTGTTTTATTATCTGAGGGAGCCGGGAGATATTGCAGAAGTGCAGTATAATATGTCTTTAAACTGCATTATGTGCGGTCAGTATGAAAAGGCGGAATTTTATCTGACACAGTGCATGAAGGCTGTGGAACGTCTGCATTTAAACAGTCTGAGGGTATGCAATCTGTCAAAATTATATGGACTTCTTGCACTTGTGTCTGTTTTAGAGGGCAACAGGTTTAATTGTGAGCGCTACTTAAATAATTGCAGACAGTTTTTAAATTACGTTATAGAAAAAGAAAAGATGGGAGATGGGTTTGGAACTGTCCATGATTATGCGAAAGTTGATGACGACATGTTTTTATATACATTTTCCCGCGGACTGCTTGCCGTATACGATAGAGATTATGAAAAAGCTGACTTAGATTATGAAAAAGCGGAGAATTATCTGAGATGCTCCGAGGGAAATCAGTTTTTCAGCTATGCACTTTTCCGGAAAAAGCGAATGGAGTGTTTCAATCATCTTGGAAATAAAAAAGGGGAAGTAAAACAAAAGAACATACTGGAGGAATACGAAAACAAACATTTTAACACTTATGGAAAGCTGGCAGAAAAAATTATGGATACCCTGCCGCCTTTAGATGATGAGGATGGGAAGAAGGAGATTTCCGTACAGGAATTAGATGCGCTTCTCTGGCAGGAAAGTATGGTGCTTGCTTATAAGAGTAAAAAACACCAGCTGGATTTTATTTTAACCTGGCAGAAACTGATCGACGTGACCGGAGTCAGTGCAGAAGAAATGATCGATGCGGTCATGAAAACGTTTTTAAATCATTTTAATGTGGATTGCGCGGTATATGCGCGCTGTATGGAGAGACAGACGCAGGTATTATACAATAATACAGGGATAGAATTAAACGACGGGCAGACGGGCAGGATCATTGCTTCCCTGAAACGGAATCCGGGAGGTTATGCAATCTCGAAGATCAGCAGCAATTATAATGAGCACCAGGATATCACATCATTATTTGGTGAGGATGATGTGTGTTCTTTAGTGGCAGTACCGTATTTTAACAATTCAAAACTGGAAAATTTCCTGATCGCCTATGTGAGGATGAAGGATAACTGGCATTCTTCCGTAAACAGATATATGTTAGATGAAGATGACTTAAACATGTATCAGCTTTTGTTCCGGGAGGTAAAATATTCTTTGAACCGTCTGGACGCATATGATAAAATATACGAGATGAACAATAAACTTTATCTTTCTGCGGTTACAGACCAACTGACTGGAATTTACAACAGAGAAGGGTTTTACCGGAGAATCAAAGCCCTGATGGATGAATTCCTGGGAGGAAAACGAAAACCGGAACTGGGACTGATGTTTATTGATCTCGATAATTTTAAACATTATAATGATACTTACGGTCATGATGTCGGAGATCTGGTTTTAAAGGAAATGGCAGACATTTTCTCGGGTCTGTGTGAAAAACATGGATTTGTATGCCGCTACGGCGGGGATGAATACATTATCGTATTTTTTACTGCAGACGAAGAAAAACTTACAGAGACAGCAGAGCTGATCTATAAAAAGATCGATCAGGCAGACGGTTTTGAAGGAGCGATTTCTGAGAAACTGAAAAAACAGATTTCTATCAAAAAAGAGCAGCGTATTTCCTGTTCCATTGGAATCGTGTCGGCGAAAGACGTTCATGACGAGGAAGAAATCAACCAGATGATCAAGCGGGCGGATGATCTGCTCTATTCGATCAAGACAACAAAAAAGGGAACTTACCGTATATGAAAATCGTTTTGCCGGAAAAAGTAAAATTTATCATAGAAACATTAGAAGAACATGGCTATGAAGCGTATGCAGTCGGCGGCTGTGTGCGCGACACCATGTTACACCGCACACCGGGGGACTGGGATATCACGACACAGGCGAAACCGGAGCAGGTTAAAGAAATATTTGCCGAAAAAAAGATCCATACCATTGATACCGGGATACAGCATGGAACAGTCACCGTGATGGTGGAACATGAAGGATTTGAAGTGACAACTTACCGGATCGACGGTGAATATGAGGATGCAAGACACCCGAAAAACGTGCAGTTCACGGCGAGTCTGCTGGAGGATTTAAAACGGCGTGATTTTACAATCAATGCCATGGCATATAATGACAAAAACGGTCTGGTCGATGCATTTGACGGTGTGGGTGATTTAGAGCGGGGCGTGATACGATGCGTGGGATGTGCCACAGAGCGTTTTTCGGAAGATGCGCTTAGGATGCTTCGTGCCGTGCGTTTTGCTGCACAGCTTGGATTTGCGATTGAGGAAGAGACAAAAAAGGCGATGGTAAAACTTGCACCGAATATTGCAAAAGTCAGTGCGGAACGGATACAGACCGAATTGGTAAAATTAATTACCTCTGCGCATCCGGGCGAGATCAAAACAGCATGGGAGACAGGTCTTACAGCAGTATTTCTGCCGGAGTTTGACCGTATGATGGAGACGCCGCAGAACACAAAGCATCATTGTTATTCGGTCGGGGAACACACTGTGGCAGCCTTAAATCATATTGTGGGAGATAAGGTGCTGCGCCTTACAATGTTGTTACACGATGTGGCAAAACCTGCGTGCAGGACCACGGATGAGTCTGGCAGCGATCATTTTTACGGACATCCGAAGGAAGGCAGTGAGATCGCACGAAAGATCCTGCGCCGGTTAAAGTTTGACAATGATACGACGGATAAGGTGTGCCGTCTGGTGTGCTGGCATGATGATAATCCGCCTCTTTCAGAGAAAAATATTAGAAGAGCAGTAAGCAGGATCGGAGTGGAACAGTATCCGGCATTGTTTGCGGTAAAACGTGCAGATATCCTGGCACAGAGCGAATACCAGAGGGGAGAAAAGTTAGCATACGTGGATGGATATGAGGCATTATACCGGGATATTTTAGAAAAAAATCAGTGCCTTACGATACGGGACCTGGCAGTCAATGGAAGTGACCTGATCGCTGCCGGGATGAAATCGGGAAAAGAGATCGGGGAAACATTAAAAGGTCTTTTGGAACTGGTGCTTGATGAACCGGAGCTGAATACAAAAGAAAGACTATTGGAGAGAATCTGTAGTCATGAATGAACAAACCCTCTCATATGATGAAGAGACACGGTGGTAAGACCGTAATCAATCATATGGGGGGCGTTTTTTTGTATAATCGACCGGAACAGGTATTAGAACAATACGAACTGGAAGTAAAATCCATCTCAAGAGGACGGGACAGCTATCAGTGTGATACCGAACAGGGACCAAAAATATTGCGTGAATACAGAGGTTCGAAAGAACGGGCAGAGTTTTTAGCAGATATGCTGGATCATCTTGATAGACAGGGAAGAACTGTGGAAACGATAATGCGCACAAAAGAGGGCGAGCCGTTTTCTGTGAATGAGGAGGAAACAAAATACATATTATATCAGGCGTATCTGGGTGCAGAATGTGATACGAAAAACAGGTCAGATATGTTTAGCGCAGTAAAAGAACTTGCGTTGCTGCATCAGTCTGCACAGAATTATGAGGGCAGTGTACCAGAGTTTTTACGATCGGGACAGAACAGTCTGTTAATGCTTTATGAAAAAAGAAACCGTGAGTTAAACAAAGTAAAGAATTATATCCGTGCAAAAAAGAAAAAAAATGATTTTGAGATGATGTTTGCGGTCTGGTATCCGGAATATGTGAAAAAAGCGAAAGAGACAACGGATATTTTAAAGGATCTTGGACGGCAGGAGAAACTGATTGGATTCTGTCATGGTGACTATAACCAGCACAATGTTATTTTCTCACAGGAAGGAATTGCAGTCGTTCATTTTGAAAATTTTCTGTATCAGGAGAGAGTCGGGGATCTTGCAAACTTTATCCGGAAAATGATGGAAAAGAATAACTGGAATGCAGGACTTGGCATGGATCTGATACGTAATTATGACCGGGTAAAAAAGCTGTCGCCGGAAGAACTGAAATATCTGTATGTTTATCTTGCATATCCGGAAAAATTCTGGAAGATCGCAAACCGTTATTATAATTCACATAAAGCATGGCTGTCAGGGAGAAATATAGAAAAATTAGAGAAAGTCATTGCGCAGGAAGATGCAAGGGAACAGTTTTTACAGATGCTCTTCCACTTTACCGTGTAGATAGTTTGCGGTATAATTATTTGCACAATATTTTAGAAAGCAGGAGAGCACATGAAGATAAAATACAGGATTATTTTGCTGCTTGCAGCAATGATCATGCTGTTTAGTGCATGCGGAAAGAAGAATACGGTTGTGACCGGGCGTTATTATTACCCGGATCAGGAGAAAGATGCCAAAACGGAGGATGTTTCGGATGATGCAAATGAGTCGGTGGAGGCAACCGGGGAAGATGTGGTCGGAACAGACCAGTTCCTGATCAGATCGAATGATATGCAGGCAGAATGTCTGACATTAGAGCAGATCGCATCCGGTAAAGAATATGTGTATTATTACACAATCGCAACCAGATTTCTCGATAAATATGGAAACCGCACAGCGGTGTCTTATTTTGAACCCGGCAGAGTGATCACGGTGGGAGAAAAAGATGATCAGGGAAAGATCACGCAGGTGCAGATTTCCGATGCTGTCTGGGAATATCCGGATGTATCACGTTATTCGGTGGATATGGATCGGAGGATTTTTAAGATCGGAGATGAACGGTATTCCTATGATGCAGATCTTTATATCTGTGAAGATGATGTGAGAAAGCAGTTATCAGATCTGACCGATTTAGATACACTGCGGGTGACCGGTATAGGAAAAAAAATGATCTCCATTGTTGTCACAACCGGACATGGGGAACTTGCGCTGACGAATACAGAACTTTTTGAGGGAAGTTTTATCCAGATCGGAAGCAAAATATTTGCGGAAGTGACCAAAGATATGACGATGGAACTGCCGGCAGGAACTTATACTGTGACTGTGGCAAATAACGGATATGGCGGAAGTACAGATCTTACGATCGAGAGCGGACAGAAAGAGACACTTGATCTTAACACTTTAAAGGGTGAGGGACCAAAGTTTGGAAATATTTTATTTGCTGTGGATGTGGAGGATGCGATCATTCAGATTGATGGAAAAGTGATCGACACCGAGGAGGCAGTTCCGATCCAGTATGGAGTGCACAGTCTTGCTGTTACAGCTCCCGGATATGATACTTACAATAAGAAGCTGTTTGTTAATTCAAAAGAGGCAACGATCGTGATCGGAATGTCCGGTGATGGAAGTGGAACAGAAAGCACCACGGAAGAGACAGAAACAGAAAATACAGCGGATTCCGTGACGAACGAAACAGATACTACGACAGATGGAGCGGCAGGGAGCCTTGCGGGAAGTCTTGCAGGAAGCCATACAGCTGGGGAAAGCAGCGGAACAACTGCCGGAACTTCTGTGGGAAGCAGCACTGGAACCTCGACGGGGGATTCACTGGAAAACAGCAGCGGAATTTTGACGGATGGGACTTCGGGAACCGGCAACGGGGATGGCACATCAACGGGCAGCAGTACGGATTATCTCTCTACTCTGTCAGAACTTTTGTCAACGTTATCCGGAAACAGTAATTAAAAAGGACAGAATTGTACAAATTTAGCATGGAATAGTACTTGAAAAACAAGTTTGTTATCGCTAATATAAAGACAGAATCATAAGTATGGGAGGAAAGAAAAATGGGATACAAAGAAAATTATGAGAGCTGGCTGAATAATCCTTACTTTGATGAGGATACCAGAAATGAACTGAAAAATATTGCGGGAAACGAAAAAGAGATCGAAGACCGTTTTTATATGGATCTGGAATTCGGTACGGCAGGACTCCGTGGTGTGATCGGAGCCGGAACCAACCGTATGAATATTTACACCGTACGCAAGGCTACACAGGGACTTGCAAATTATATCAGCAAGGTAAACGGGCAGAAGCGCGGAGTTGCGATCGCCTATGATTCCCGCCACATGTCACCGGAATTTGCAGATGAAGCAGCACTCTGCCTGGCAGCAAACGGAATCAAAGCATATGTATTTGAATCTTTAAGACCAACCCCGGAACTTTCCTATGCAGTACGTAAATTAGGCTGTATTGCCGGAATCAATGTGACAGCAAGCCACAATCCACCGGAGTACAATGGATATAAAGTATACTGGGAGGATGGTGCACAGATCACACCTCCGCATGATACCGGAATCATGGATGAAGTAAAAAAAGTAACCGATTATGCAACAGTAAAGACCATGCCGCTTGATGAGGCAAAAGCAGCAGGACTTTATCAGGTGATCGGAGCAGATATCGACGATCCTTACATTGCTGAATTAAAGAAACTGGTTCTGCATCAGGACTGCATTGATAAAGTGGGCGGAGAGTTAAAGATCGTTTATACACCATTACATGGAACAGGAAATATTCCGGTACGCCGTGTATTAAAAGAGCTTGGCTTCAAAAATGTATATGTTGTTCCGGAGCAGGAGCTGCCGGATGGTGATTTTCCGACGGTAAGTTATCCGAACCCGGAAGCAGCAGAAGCATTTGAACTTGGACTTGCCCTTGGCAAAAAAGTAGATGCAGACTTAATTCTTGCGACAGATCCGGATGCAGACCGTCTCGGTGTGTATGTAAAGGACAGCAAAACAGGAGAATATCACAGCTTAACCGGTAATATGTCAGGATGCCTGATCGGTGATTATGTGATCGGACAGCGCAAAGAGCGTGACGGAAGCCTTCCGGCTGACGGTGCATTTATCCGTTCTATCGTTTCTACGAATATGGCAGATGCGATCGCTGACTATTATGGAATCGAGCTGGTAGAAGTGCTGACCGGATTTAAATTTATCGGTCAGAAGATCTTGGAATTTGAGAAAACAGGAAAAGGAACCTATCTGTTTGGTATGGAAGAAAGCTATGGCTGTCTGACAGGAACCTATGCGAGAGATAAAGATGCGATCGTAGCATCCATGACACTCTGTGAAGCAGCCGCTTACTATAAGACAAAGAACATGACATTGTGGGATGCAATGCTTGCAATGTATGAGAGATACGGCTATTACAAAGATGATGTGACATCCATCACCTTAAAAGGTATCGAGGGCCTTGCAAAGATTCAGGAGATCATGAATACACTGCGTGATCAGGCACCACAGGAGATCGGTGATTATAAAGTGACTGCAATCCGCGACTATAAGAAAGACACTGTTACAGATCTTGCAACCGGTAAGGTTACACCGACAGGACTTCCATCTTCTAACGTTCTTTACTACGAGATGACAGATGGTGCGTGGGTATGTGTAAGACCATCCGGTACAGAGCCGAAAGTAAAATTTTATCTGGGTGTAAAGGGAACTTCCCTTGCAGATGCTGACAAAAAATCATCCGATTTATCAAAAGCAGTACATGCGATGATCGATAAAATGCTTTAATCATAATCCTGAACGGAAAATGTATGTAAAAATGCCCATATTTAGGGGATTTTCCTTGACAACAGAAGTAAAAACAAGTATAAATAATGAAGTAGGTATTACAGTGTACGGATATCCGTCAGGGATTGGTGCATCAGAAGACCGCAAAATTAAATTTACTGTGAAAATCCAGAGGAGGAATTTTTAACATGAACAAAGCAGAATTAGTTGCAGCAATGGCTGAGAAAACTGAATTAAGCAAAAAAGACGCAGAAGCAGCATTAAAAGCTTTCACAGACGTTGTAGCTGAAGAATTAAAAAAAGGTGAGAAGATCCAGTTAGTTGGATTCGGAACATTTGAAGTATCTGAGAGAGCAGAGAGAACAGGAAGAAACCCACAGAGCGGTAAAGAGATGGTTATTCCGGCTTCTAAAGCTCCAAAATTCAAAGCTGGTAAGGCTTTAAAAGATATGGTTAACGCATAATCATAACAGAAAAGATTCTAAGCGGGTTCCGGTTGCGGAATCCGCTTTTTAATGTAATAGGAAATTCCCTATTACACAAAAAGCCCTCCGGGCGGGATGCGCATCTCGCGGAGAAGAAGTTAGCTGTAAACAGCACCACTCGAGCGCGAAAGAGTCGCAAGCGGCTCTTTGTTCATTGCATTTTATGAATAAGAGGAGGATTATATAATGAGACTTGATAAATTTTTAAAGGTATCCCGTCTGATCAAACGCCGTACGGTGGCAAATGAAGCGTGCGATGCAGGAAGGGTATCGGTAAATGGAAAACCGGCAAAGGCATCGGTTAATGTCAAAGTCGGAGATATTATTGAGATCGCATTTGGAACGAAAACCGTAAAAGTGCGTGTGCTTGATCTGTTGGATACAACAAAAAAAGAACAGGCAAAAGATTTATTTGAATATATAGCATAAAAACAAAGACCTTCTAATATATTTAGAAACGGTGATAGATATTTCCGCTAATAAGTATCAGGAGGTCTTAGGATGGATGATAGAAATACAAATGTGACAAAGTCACATAAAGTACTGCTTGCAAACCGCAAAAGCGGGGCTTTTTCCGGAGTTGTGGACGTGTTGTCATTTGATGTGGCAGAAATTCTGTTAGAGACAGAACTGGGTATGCTTTTGATAAAAGGGCACGATCTCCATGTGAATCGTCTGACTTTGGAAAAAGGCGAAATTGATATTGAAGGAAGAATCGATTCCCTGACTTATTCCGATATCAAAAGTACAGGAAAACAGGCAGAATCTATTTTAGGGAGATTGTTTAAATGATGGCTGTCAGCGCGGCGATCAGTGAACAGGCAGCCTCACTTGGAGTATCCATACTGATTGGCGGAGCATTGTTTCTTTTGTATGATATCCTGCGTATTTTTCGCAGAATCGTGCCCCATGGGAATTTCTGGATCGGCATGGAGGATTTTGTATACTGGATCTGCTGTACGGCAGTGGTTTTTGTGATGTTGTATCGGGAAAATGACGGCATGGTGAGAGGATTTTCCATAGGTGGAATCGTGCTTGGCATGCTGCTCTACTATCTTCTGCTCAGCCGTTTTGTCATACGGATCAATGTGATGGTCTTTGGGGCGGTTTTTGGTCTGCTCGGCAAAATGTTTGGTACTATTTTACTACCAGTCAGAAAACATGGGAAAAAAATTATACATTTTTTCAGAAAACGATTGAAAAAAGTGTGCAGAGCAGTTAAAATTGGGTTATGTAAACTATAGTCTGACGGTACGTTTGCGAAAAACAGTCAGGACAGCGGTATATCAGATGGAAGGAAACAGATATGGCAGGTAGGGGACATCGAAAAAAGAATAATAACAGAGCAGGCAAGCTTTGTATTGGATTGATCGTCATTGCATTTGTTGCGGTAATGTCTGTTCAGATCATCCGGGTTTACCAGAAGGATCAGGAGTACATACAGCAGGAAGCATCACTCCAGAAGCAGTTAGAGGATGAAACTGCAAGGGGAGAACAGCTGAGCAATTATGAGACATATACAAAGTCCCAACAGTATGTGGAAGATACTGCAAAGAGTAAATTAGGACTTGCCTATGATAATGAGATCATCTTCAAAGAAGCGAAAAAATAGATTACAGATAATGATTAAAAAACAGTTCCATGATGTGCGGATAACGCATCTGGAACTGTTTTTTTGTTTACTTATTTTGCGATAGCGTCGATTTTTTCAAGTTCTTCTTTGGAGAAAGAAGTATGTCCGATGATACCGATATTGTCTAAGATCTGTTCCGGTTTTGAGGCACCGATCAGAACACTTGTCACATGATCGTCCTTTAAGATCCAGCTTAATGCCATCTCGGCAAGTGTCTGACCACGTTCTCCTGCCAGTTCATTTAATGCTTTGATCTGAGCCAGGCGTTCCGGCGTTAAGGAAGATTCATGTAAAAAGCGGCCGTCCTTTGCAATACGGCTGTCTGCCGGGATACCGTTTAAGTAGCGGTTGGTCAGCATACCCTGGGCTAAAGGTGAGAAGGCGATGATACCTTTATGAAGATCATGCGCAGTTTCCTTTAGGCCGTTATTTTCGATGGTACGGTCAAAGATCGAATAGCGGTTCTGGTTAATGATGAACGGGCATTTTAAGTCATTTAAGATAGCTGCCGCTTTCTTTAAGGTTGGTCCATCATAGTTAGAAAGTCCGACATAAAGTGCCTTACCGCTTTTTACGATGGAATCAAGAGCACCCATTGTCTCTTCAAGCGGTGTTTCCGGGTCCATGCGGTGATGGTAGAAAATATCGACATATTCAAGTCCAAGTCTCTTTAAGCTCTGGTCTAAACTTGCGATCAGGTATTTACGGCTTCCCCAGTTGCCATAAGGTCCCTCCCACATATCATAACCGGCTTTTGTACTGATCAAAAGCTCATCACGGTAAGGCATAAGATCATCTTTTAAGATCTGACCGAAATTGCGCTCTGCACTTCCGTAGGCAGGACCGTAATTGTTGGCGAGATCAAAGTGGGTAATGCCGTGATCAAAGGCGGTGCGGCACATTGCCTTCATGTTGTCATAACATCCGGTATCACCGAAATTGTGCCATAATCCCAAAGATACGACCGGAAGTTTTAATCCGCTTGCTCCACAGCGGTTATACTGCATGGTTTCATAACGTTTACTGTCTGCTGTATACATTTTATTCCTCCCATGAAACGTTTTATATAAGATATAATAAATTGTACCATATAACGTGAATAAGGTGTGATGGCATTTTGAAATTCCTAAAAATAATCAACTGTTTTGAACTCCCTCGAAAGGATATCAAAAAAGGAATTTTGGCGAAAACTTTTTTGAAACCGGGCTTTTCTTTGACAAAGATTTTTGTTCCTGACTCCTATAATGGGATGCACCCGAAAAAATCAGCCGGATGAGATCCGGTGGATGGCGGGGAAAATAAGAAAGTGTAAGGAGACAGTAAATGAAAAAGACCAGAATCAGACAAATGATATTCAGTATACTTGGGAGCCTGGTATGCAGTGTCAGTGTGATGGGATGTTATCCGCTTGTGCCCGCATATTTTACGGCACTCTATTTAGAGCAGGTAAACGGAGTCATGCTGCTTGCGTTTATGTACATAGGAATGACCATATTTATGCCGCTTACCGCTGCGGTAAAATATGGAGTAACACTGATCGTTATGATTGGTGCTGTAAAGCTGATCGAATGGGCAAATGAAGGATGTCCTGCATTTTTAGCAGGTGTGATGGCGGGGCTTACCACACTGATCTTATCGTTTTGCGGGAGTCTTCTGGAATGGAAAAACCAGCCGGCTGGTGCGGCGGTATTTTTAGAGTCTATATTTATATTTGGTGCAGTGATCCTTTTAAACCGCAGCATTCATTTCCTGATGGAGTGGACACCTGTGCAGCAGAAAACGGAGGATCTGCCGGAGACAGGAAATGGCGAGCGTTTAAAAAATTATGCGGAATCTTTCCAGGGACTATCTCAGATTTTCTTAAATATGAGCACAGGAAAAGAAAAATATGCAGCGGACGAGCTTGGCAGGGTACAAAATGAGCTGACCGGAAAAGTCTGTGCTTCCTGCGATTCCTGCACACTTTGCTGGGAGAGGGACTGCACACCGCTTTATGGGATTTTGTCCTCGATGATCACCTCAATCTGGCAGAAGGGGGAGCCGGGAGCAGAAAATGAGGCAGAACTGAAAAAGTATTGTGCAAAAAGCCGGGATATGGTGGAGGAGGCAGTACGTGTATTTGAACGTGTCAGTTTAAATCATGCATGGTACAACCGGCTTTTGGAAAACAGGCAGGTGATCGCGGAACAGCTTGATGCCATGGCATATATCATGCAGGACTGTGCAAGAGAAGAACGCGTGCTTGATGCGCAGGAGAGGAGGGCAATCTCTGAGATACGCTACCGTGCGAAAGAGAAGGGAATCTCGATTGAGGAGATTCATCTGATCGAGACATTGGATGGCAGGTTAAATCTGAGTGCGACTTTAAAAAGCAGAAGGGGAGGGTGCATTGCTTTAAAATCATTTGTGACCGCGGCAGAACATGCTTTAGGAAAGCAGATGCGTGCAGCGGCAGATACGAAAACTTTTATTTCGAGGGAACCGGTCAGTTATGTTTTTTATGAGGATACGGTGTACCGCAATGTGCAGGGAATTGCGAGAGTCAAAAAAGACGGGGCAAAAATATCGGGAGATAATTTTTCTTTTCTGGAGTTAGAGCGGGGGGAATTCCTTCTTGGACTTTCTGACGGCATGGGTTCCGGAAGCATGGCATGTAAAGAGAGTGAGATGGTATTAGACCTTGTTGAGCGTTTTTTAGAGGCAGGTTTTTCTGTGGAGACAGCGATCCGCATGATGAATTCTGCGATGGTCATGAAAGGAGCAGATGATCTGTATTCCACAGTTGATCTCTGCAAGATCAATCTGTATACAGGAATGGCAAGGTTATATAAGATCGGTGCGGCGGCAACTTTTATAAAGAGAGGAACGGAGGTGGAATGTATTGCTTCACAGAGCCTGCCGGTGGGAGCACAGGTACAGATGGATATTTCCATGCAGGAAACAAAACTCATGGGTGGTGATTTTGTTGTCATGGTAACGGATGGTGTGTTAGAATATCTGCATGTAAAGAAACCGGAGGACACCATGCAGGAGATCATAGAGAGCATACAGACGAATAATCCGGGGATACTGGCAAAGAAGATCATGGAGCGTGTGATGCTTTTTACGGGAGGAAAGGCTAAGGATGATATGACCGTGTTAGCGGCATGTATATGGGAAAAATAAATGACAGAAGATGTATTAAACTGGATCAAAAAAGAAAAACTGATGACAGAAGGGGATACCGTGATCGTAGGGCTGTCCGGTGGGGCGGATTCTGTGGCACTTTTGCTGGTGCTTTTGGAATTGCGCGAAAGAATCGGATACACGCTTTTGGCAATACATGTAGAGCACGGTATCCGGGGAGGAGAGAGCAGGAAGGATGCAGCGTTTGCAGAAGAACTCTGCAGACAAAAAGGAGTTCCATGCAGGATATGTCTGGTCAGTGTGCCGGAATATGCGGCTGCGGAGGGACTTGGCATTGAGGAAGCTGCGAGGATACTCCGTTATGACTGTTATCAAAAGGAGGCAGAGAAACTTAAGAAAAACGGAGCGGGACATGTCTGCATTGCCCTTGCACATCATGCAAATGACAATGCAGAGACGGTTTTGTTTCAGATGGCGAGAGGGAGCGGAATCCATGGAATGTGCGGAATGCACCCGAAGCGTGTACTTGCAGGAGATATTTCCATTGTGCGTCCGCTTCTTTGTGTTTCAAGAAAACAGATTGAGGAGTACCTTGATAAAGCCGGTCAGGAGTACCGGACAGATGGCACTAATCTGGATATAAATTACAGCAGAAACCGTATCCGTCACTGTGTTCTGCCGGAACTGTTAAAGGTCAATGAACAGTCGGTTTCCCATATCAATCAGAGTGCACTGCTTTTACAGCAGGCAGTTGATTATATGGAACAGGAGACTAAAAAGGCAATGCAGACATGCTGCGCTTTTACAGATGGCGCATATACTATTTTAAAAAATGAGTGGCAGCAGTATCCTGATATCATCCGGCAGGAGATCGTTCATGCGGTATTAGGAAAAGCATCTGGCAGCAGGAAAGATATCGGTATGGTACATGTGCAGGATGTCTGTGCCCTGATGGAAAAACAGACCGGACGTGAGATCATGCTTCCGTATCAGGTGACGGCATGCAGGGTCTATGAAGGGGTAAGACTGCGCCGTGGGGAAATCCAAAAGGATGCCGGGGGAGCATGGAAGAAGCTGGAACCTGAAGATAAAAACGAAAATGTCCGGCCGGTTTATAAGCTCACAGAGACAGATTTTGCAAAATTAGAAGCGGGAGAAACGGTAACGATCACATTGCCGGATGCCAGTGTGAGCCTCAGACTGCTTTTATTTTCGGGAAAAATTGACGAAATTCCTAAAAATCAGTATACGAAATGGCTGAATTATGATAGGATAGAATGTGGCTTGCAGTTTCGGAGCCGGGCATCCGGAGATTATCTGACGGTGGATGATGCAGGACACAAAAAGAAATTAAAGAGCTATTTTATTGATGAAAAAATACCGCAGATAAAAAGAGATCACATATGGCTTTTAGCGCAGCAGTCGCATGTGTTATGGGTCATTGGCGGGCGGATCAGTGCCGTCTGCAAAATAAAAGAAGATACAAAAAGGATCCTGGAAGTAAGGATCGACGGAGGAAATTATCGTGAAGATTAAAAACATTAATGTTCATTTTACGGAAGAAGAGATTGACAAGAAGATCAGGGAATTAGGTGCAAGGATCAGTGAGGATTACGCAGGGGAATCTGTATGTCTGATCTGTATTTTAAAGGGAGCATCTTTCTTTACCTGTGAGCTGGCAAAAAGAATCACCGTACCGGTGGAAGTGGAATTTATGTCAGTTTCCAGTTATGGTTCCGGCACAGAATCCAGTGGTATCGTAAAGATCGTACAGGATTTATCAACCAGTATTGAAGGAAAAAATGTTATTGTTGTTGAGGATATCATTGATACAGGAAGAACTTTAAGTTATCTTTTAGAAAATTTGAAAACAAGAAGTCCAAAGAGCGTTCGTCTGTGTACACTGCTTGACAAACCGGACCGCAGGGTTGTGGATGTAAAGGTTGACTATGTCGGATTTGAGATACCGGACGAGTTTGTAGTAGGTTATGGCCTTGATTATGATCAGCAGTACCGTAATCTGCCTTATATTGGATTTGTGGAGATAGAGGAATAAAGGAGAAAAAGGATTGAATAATAAGAGAAGCGGTTTTAGAGGATTTGGAGTATATCTGATATTAGTGCTTGCTGTCATTGCAATCTGGTACTGGCTCGACGGTAACAATGTGACCAATACTTATACGAGGCAGCAGTTTGAGACGGCGTTAGCAGAAGGTAAGGTGACACAGGTTAATGTGGTACCGAACCGTGAGGTGCCTACGGGAAGTGTGAACATTACATTCAGCGATTCGAGTACGCAGGTGATGCTTGTCTCTGACGTAGCAGAGATTGAGCAGTATATGCGGGAAGCCGGATTTAAGACCTATACGGTACAGAATCCGCCGGAGGAGAGCTGGCTTTTGACACTGCTTCCATATCTGATCATTTTTGCTGCGATGTTCATTTTCTTTATGATCATGACAAATCAGGCGGCAGCAAATTCAGGCGGCGGAAGCAAGATGATGAATTTTGGAAAGAGCCGTGCGAGAAGGATGAGTGATGATCCGGCGAAACGTGTGAAGTTCTCGGATGTGGCAGGACTGCAGGAAGAAAAAGAAGAGTTAGAAGAAATCGTTGATTTCTTACGCGCACCGAAGAAATATACACAGCTTGGTGCGAGAATCCCCAAAGGTGTACTTTTGGTGGGACCTCCTGGTACAGGTAAGACATTGCTTGCAAAAGCGATCGCAGGAGAGGCGGGAGTACCATTTTTCTCTATTTCAGGTTCTGATTTTGTAGAGATGTTTGTCGGTGTCGGTGCATCGAGAGTCCGTGACCTTTTTGAGGAAGCAAAGAAAAATGCACCGTGTATCATTTTTATCGATGAGATCGATGCAGTTGCAAGACGAAGAGGAACAGGTATGGGCGGCGGTCACGACGAGCGCGAGCAGACCTTAAACCAGATGCTTGTCGAGATGGACGGATTTGGCGTGAATGAAGGCATTATTGTCATGGCTGCGACCAACCGTGTGGATATCTTAGATCCGGCGATCATGCGTCCGGGACGTTTTGACCGTAAAGTTGTTGTGGGTCGCCCGGATGTGCGCGGAAGAGAGGAGATCCTTTCCGTTCATGCAAAAAACAAGCCTCTTGGCGATGACGTTGACTTAAAACAGATCGCACAGACAACAGCAGGATTTACCGGTGCAGATCTTGAAAATCTTCTGAATGAAGCTGCAATCGTTGCGGCAAAAGATAACCGCGCCTATATCAGACAGGATGATATCAAGAAGTCCTTTGTAAAAGTCGGAATCGGTGCGGAGAAGAAAAGCCGCGTGATCTCTGACAAAGAAAAACGTATCACGGCATTCCACGAATCCGGTCATGCAATCTTATTCCATTTATTACCGGATGTAGGACCTGTTTATTCTGTTTCGATCATTCCGACTGGAAGCGGCGCTGCAGGATATACCATGCCTTTGCCGGAAAAGGATGAGATGTTTAACACGAAGGGCAAGATGTTACAGGATATCGTTGTATCACTTGGCGGACGTGTGGCGGAAGAACTTGTATTTGATGACATCACGACCGGGGCATCACAGGATATCAAGCAGGCGACCCAGATGGCAAAAGCCATGGTCACTAAATATGGTATGTCTGATAATATCGGTCTGATCTGCTATGACAATGATGATGATGAAGTATTCATCGGACGTGATCTTGCACATGCCAGAGGATATAGCGAGGGTGTAGCAAGTGCGATCGATCAGGAGATCAAGCGTATCATTGATGAATGTTATGCGAAAGCAAAGCAGATGATCACAGATAACCGTGATGTATTAGATGCCTGTGCAAACCTTCTGTTAGAAAAAGAAAAGATCAGCCAGCAGGAGTTTGAGGCATTATTTGATAAATAATTGTGCAAAATTTTCTGTTTTCGGAAATATTTAGTACCAAGGTACTGTACAATGTGTATAAAAACAATAATGAAAAATTGTGAACTTTGTGCACACTTATTTGCGGGGGCATGCTATTATAATAACCGTAAAAACCCCCCAATACATTATATATAGTTTTTGCTATACCCCATAGTAAAAATACCTTCTCCTAAAAATGGAACCTGACCCCAGGTTTCATTTTTTTTGTCTATAACCGGATTATCTCCGGATCAGATCAACATTACATAATTGAAAAAAATTTCCAATTATATCTTGACACATTAGCGAACTAAAGTTATAATCCTAGTAATCTTATAGGAAATATATGAAAAGAAAAAGCAGCTACAGAAGACACAGATTTTACATATGCATGATGCAGGTTTTACGGAGTGGAGGGACAATGAGAAAGAGGATGGCAGCAATCCTTGCGGCAGTGATGCTTGCAATGGGGACATTCGTCGGATGCGGCAGTGTGGCAGATGCGGATACAGTAGAGATCGTCAATGTTTCCTACGATCCGACCAGAGAATTATACAAGGCCTACAATACCATGTTTGAACAACACTGGGAAGAACAGGCAGGGCAGAAAGTAAGGATCATCCAGTCTCATGGCGGTTCCGGAAAACAGGCACTTGAGGTTGCAAACGGACTGGACGCAGATGTGGTAACACTTGCATTAGAAGGTGATATCCAGACAATCTCCGATTCCGGGCTGATCGATCAGGGTTTTGTATCAGAGTTTCCGGATGACAGCGCTCCTTATACTTCAACAATTGTTTTTCTTGTGCGGAAAGGCAATCCAAAACAGATCAAAGACTGGGATGATCTGCTAAAGTCCGATGTCAGTGTCATTACACCGAATCCGAAGACTTCCGGCGGGGCGAGATGGAATTATCTTGCAGCGTGGTACTATTTTGAAAGTCAGGGAGAGAGTGAAGAAGAGATCACGGAGCATATGAAAACGTTATATCAGAATGTGTTGGTATTAGATTCCGGCGCACGCGGTTCGACGACCACATTCATTGAAAATGGTCAGGGTGATGTTTTAATTGCATGGGAGAATGAAGCATTTTTATCCATGCAGGAAGAGACGGGGGAATATGAGATCGTTGTTCCATCGGCATCGGTACTCTGTCAGCCGACCGTGGCAGTTGTGGATGAAGTGGTTGACCGGAGAGGCAGCAGGGCTGTGGCAGAGGAATACTTAAATTATCTGTATTCGGATGAGGCACAGAAACTTGTGGGAGAAAATTATTACCGTCCGGCAGATCCAGATATTGCAAAGGAATTTTATACAGAGGAAGGAACACGTGAGATCGCAGAAATTTCTTCCGATGGAAAATGGATGGTGACGGATGTTGATCTGGCAGATATCAGTCATTTTGGGGGATGGAATACAGTGATAGAGAAACATTTCTCAGATGGCGGGATCTTCGATACAATCTATGAACGTAACAGATAATGATGAAGGGGGCAGGATTCATATGAAAAAAAGTAAAAATAAACGAGTGATCCCAGGATTCGGGCTGTCATTTGGGATCACCATAACAATGCTTGGACTGATCGTTATTATTCCGTTATGTTCGCTGGTTATATTTTCTGCGAAACTTTCACCGTCAGAATTTATTCAGACGATCACAAGACCGCGTGTTTTATCCAGTTATGCAGTCAGTTTTTTTACCGCATTTGTGGCGGCAGCGATCGATGCAGTTATGGGTATGATCATTGCATGGGTGCTTGTAAGGTATGATTTTCCGGGAAAAGCGATCATGGACGGCATCATAGAACTTCCATTTGCGCTTCCGACTGCAGTGGCGGGCATCGCACTGACACATCTGACTACGACGGAAGGCTGGGTAGGAGCATTTTTTCAGAAGTTTGGAATTAAGATCGCATATACAAGACTTGGAATCATCGTAGCACTGGTGTTTATCGGAATCCCGTTTGTTGTGCGGGCGGTGCAGCCGGTTCTGGAAAAAATAGATATCCAGTACGAGGAGGCGGCAAATATCCTTGGTGCAAACAGCAGACAGACAATGTTCCGCGTAATCTTACCGGAAATCTTACCGTCTCTGATTGCCGGATTTACGATGTCTTTTGCAAGAGGACTTGGCGAATACGGAAGCGCAGTGTTCATTGCGGGAAATACGCCTTATGAGACGGAGATCGCACCGCTTATGATCATGTCAAAACTTCAGGAATTTGATTATGCAAGTGCAACATCGATCGCACTTGTCATGTTAGCGGCGGCATTTGTGATTCTTTTTATCAATGCATGGCTGCAGAGCCGGGCATCGAAGATTGTCAGCGGTATCGCATAATATTGCAGGTGCATGGATATTGGCACAATATCTGTCAGATTTTATCAAAATCAGATAAAAGGAAGGAGAAAAGCTATGGAGATCAGAAAAAATTCAGGACCGCTCAAATGGATACTGATCGGCATCAGTGCTCTATTTCTTATAGTGATGCTGATACTGCCGCTCACATATGTTCTTGTCACGGCGTTTGGGGAAGGCATCAAGGTATTTGTGGCAGCAGTTACCGATTATTATGCATTAAAAGCGATCGGGCTTACATTAGAAGTAACGCTGATCGCGGTGGTGGTCAATACCATCTTTGGAATAGCGGCATCCTGGTGTATCACGCGGTTTCAGTTTCATGGTAAAAAGATCTTATCCACGCTGATCGATCTTCCGCTTACGATTTCACCGGTCATTGCCGGATTGATCTATATCCTGACATTTGGACGACAAAGTATCCTTTACGAGTATCTGCGGTCAGCGGGGATCAAGATGATATTTGCAGTACCGGGAATCGTGGTAGCAACCGTGTTTGTGACATTCCCATTTATTTCAAGGGAGATCATACCTGTGCTTTCCACACTTGGTACGGATGAGGAAGAGGCGGCAGCGCTGATGGGGGCAAATGGCTTTACGATTTTCCGGAAGATCACTTTTCCACATATCAAATGGGCACTGCTTTATGGAATCGTCCTTTGTACAGCAAGAGCAATGGGAGAGTTTGGTGCGGTGTCTGTTTTATCCGGACATCTTCAGGGAAAAACAAATACGATGCCGCTTTACATTGAACTTTTATATCAGGGTTATGATTTTACGGGTGCGTTTGCAGTATCGGCGATTCTGGTGTGTATGGCAGTCGTGATCTTAGTGCTTCGCAGTGTGTTAGAGCATAAGGGAAAAGAAGCGTAAAAATGTTACCGGAAGTACTTGACAGAGAATAGAAGGAACAAAAAACAGATAATGCAGCATGGAAATGGAGCAGGTTATGGCGGAACAAAATTATGTAGAACTTAGGCATGTGAATAAAAAATATAAAGATTTTCAGGCATCCAATGACATTAATTTTGGAATCGGAAAGGGAAAACTGATCGGGCTGCTTGGCCCGAGCGGCAGCGGAAAGACGACGATCCTTCGAATGCTGGCAGGATTAGAACATGCGGATTCCGGTGAGATCATCATTGATGGAAAAGTCGTTAATGATGTGCCGGCGAGTGAACGGGGAATCGGATTTGTGTTTCAGAACTATGCATTGTTCCGTTATATGACCGTATATGATAATATAGCATTTGGACTGGATGTAAAAAAATGGAAAAAATCGGATATTAAGCGCCGTGTGGATGAACTTGTGGAACTGGTAGGCTTAAAAGGATTTGAAAAGCGCTATCCGAACCAGCTATCCGGCGGACAGAGACAGAGGGTTGCGTTTGCAAGAGCCTTAGCACCGAATCCGGAACTTCTTCTTTTAGATGAACCGTTTGCAGCCATTGATGCAAAAGTGCGTCAGGAGCTTAGAAGCTGGCTTCGGGAGATGATCACGAGAGTCGGTATTACCAGTATCTTTGTCACGCATGATCAGGATGAAGCGATTGAGGTTGCCGATGAGATCATCATTACCAACCACGGACACATCGAGCAGGCGGGAACTCCGATTGAGATATACAGCCAGCCGAAGACGCCATTTGTCACAGAATTCATGGGTAGTCCGACAAGGATCAGCAACATCACGAGTTTTCATGGATATGAGGAATTAGGGGAAGGATTTCATGCGGTGGTGAGACCGGAGCATGTGAGTGTCACAAAGGAAACAGAGCAGAGCCGTTTTTCTTCTTCTGTGGAGGAAGGTGTTGTGGAACGTGTGATGTTCCGTGGCAGAGAGGTAGAACTTCATGTGAGGGTACATGATGTGCTGCTTGTGGCTAACCGGAGATTAGAGGAGACTCCGATCACGGAGGGCGAGCGTGTCAACGTATTTATCTATCAGGTGTTTGCGTTCTTAGCAGACGAGGCGGGAATGCAGAATGTACAGATTGTAGAAAATGCCAATATCGAAACAGAGAAGCTGTTCTATATTTAAGGAGTCAGGAGAATAGAAATTATATGAAAACAGAAATCATTACATCAGATGTGCTGATCATTGGGGGTGGAACCTCCGGTTGTTACGCGGCACTGACGATCGCAGGGCAAAGACCGGAACTTAACGTTGTGATCGCAGAAAAAGCCAATATTATAAGAAGCGGCTGTCTTGCAGCAGGAGTGAATGCGTTAAATGCATACATTACAGAGGGGAGAAAGCCACAGGATTATGTGGACTATGCTACAAAGGACGCCAATGGTATTGTAAGAAGTGATCTGTTGCTCTCCATGTCGCAGGGATTAAACCGTGTGACAGCAAAGTTAGAGGAATTAGGACTTGTTATTTTAAAAGATGAAAATGGAAAATATGTGACAAGAGGCAACCGGAATATCAAGATCAACGGCGAGAACATCAAACCGATCTTAGCGGAAGCTGTGAAGGCACAGAAAAATGTGAAGGTCATCAATCACGTGAACATCACAGATTATATTACTGCGCAGGATCAGGTTACCGGGGCATACGGTTTTGACGTCAATGAGAAAAAGGCATATATTTTTTCGGCAAAAGCCATTCTCTGTGCGACCGGTGGTGCGGCAGGACTTTACCGTCCGAACAATCCGGGATTTTCGAGACATAAGATGTGGTATCCGCCGTTTAATACAGGAGCCGGATATGCGATGGGAATTTTAGCCGGAGCGGAGATGACAACATTTGAGATGCGGTTTATCGCACTGCGCTGTAAAGATACGATCGCACCGACCGGAACGATCGCACAGGGGGTTGGGGCGAAACAGATCAATTCTCTTGGGGATGTCTATGAGACAAAATACGGCATTACGACCGAGGAGCGTGTCTACGGTACAGTAGCGGAGAATCAGGAGGGAAGAGGCCCGTGTTATCTCCACACCGAAGGCATTAAGGAAGAACAGGGAAAAGATCTGTTAAAAGCATATTTAAACATGGCGCCGAGCCAGACGCTGAAATGGATCGAAAGTGGAAAAGAGCCGAATGAACAGGACGTTGAGATTGAGGGAACTGAGCCGTATATTGTGGGCGGTCATACCGCAAGCGGATACTGGATCGACGATGCGAGAAGAACGACATTAAAAGGGCTTTATGCTGCCGGTGATGTCGCCGGAGGCTGCCCGCAGAAGTATGTAACCGGAGCGCTTGTAGAGGGCGAGATTGCAGCAGAGACGATATTAAAAGATCTGAAACAGGCAGATGCATCAAAAGAACAGCTATCAGAGGAGCAGGTCGGTGAGCTGGCAAAAACGGTCGATCGAGAATATGAATCTTATTTTAAAGAAAAAGAGTCATTTTTCGGGACGAAGCAGATCGAGGAAGCTATGCAGAAAGTCATGGATGCCTATGCAGGTGGAATCGGGACGAATTATCGTTATAATGAGAAGCAGCTTAATATTGCAAAAGATAAGATTGATCAGCTATTAACTCTGACAAAAGAGCTGACCGCAAAAGACACGGACGATCTGCTGCACATTTACGAAGTAAAGGAACGCTTAGTCGTATGTAAAAGTGTGATCGCACATTTAAAGGCAAGAAAAGAGACACGCTGGCGTGGATTTGGCCAGAATATGGACTATCCGGAAACAAAGGGTGACTGGGATAAAAAAGCAGTCAACTCCGTCTATGAAAACGGCGAGATCAAAATCCTGCTCCGTGATCTGACAAAGACACCGGATTTTGGTCAGAAAGGAGGCACCCTGTGAGCATAGCGATCAATAAAAGTAAATGTGTAAAATGCAGACGCTGCATCGAAGTATGTCCGGGAAACCTAATCAAGGCAGATGAAAACGGCAAGGCATACATCAAAGAGCCAAGAGACTGCTGGGGCTGCACATCCTGCGTCAAAGAGTGCAGGGCAGAGGCAATCGATTTCTTTTTAGGAGCCGACATCGGCGGCAGAGGCAGTACCTTAACCACCAAAGAGGATGGAGACTACCGCCTCTGGACAGTCACTGCCCCCGACGGCAGTCAGACCATTATACAGATCAATAAAAAAGATGCCAATAAATATTAAAACACAGCAAAATAGAGGAGGATATTTTATGAGTGGATTATCACATTTGGACGAACTGGAGGCAGAGGCGATCTACATCATCCGTGAAGTAGCCGCTGAGTGCGAAAAGCCGGTAATGCTTTACTCCATTGGAAAGGACAGCTCCGTTATGCTGCACCTTGCCATGAAAGCATTTTATCCGGAGAAGCCGCCTTTCCCATTTTTACATATCGATACGACCTGGAAATTCCGTGAAATGATCGAGTTTCGTGACCGCATTGCAAAAGAGAACGGCATTGAAATGCTGGTTTATACCAATCAGGAAGGTGTGGATGCCGGTATCAACCCATTTGACCACGGTTCCGCTTACACGGATATCATGAAGACACAGGCGTTAAAACAGGCACTCAAAAAATATGAGTTTACGGCAGCATTTGGCGGTGGCCGTCGTGATGAGGAAAAATCCCGTGCGAAAGAGAGAATTTTCTCTTTTCGTAATGAGGCACAGGCGTGGGACCCGAAAAACCAGAGACCGGAGATGTGGAAACTTTACAATACCAAGATCAATAAAGGTGAGAGCATCCGTGTATTCCCGATCTCAAACTGGACAGAAAAGGATATCTGGCAGTACATCAAACGTGAGAACATCGAGATCGTGCCACTCTATTTTGCAAAAGAGCGTCCGGTCGTATACCGTGACGGCAATATTATCATGGTGGATGATGACCGCTTCAAATTCCGTGAAGGTGAGAAGCCGGAGATGAAAAAAGTCCGTTTCCGTACATTAGGATGTTATCCGTTAACCGGCGGCGTTGAGTCCGATGCGGAGACTTTGGATGAGATTATTGATGAGACACTTGCAGCCGTATCTTCAGAGCGTACCAGCCGTGTGATCGATAACGAAGCGGCAGGCAGCATGGAGCGTAGAAAAAGGGAGGGGTATTTCTAAATGAAAGGTTTACTTAAATTTATTACCTGCGGAAGTGTGGATGATGGAAAATCCACATTGATCGGACATATTTTATATGATGCAAAACTGCTGTATGCAGATCAGGAGAAAGCACTTGAATTAGACAGTAAAGTTGGAAGCAGAGAGGGCGCTATCGATTATTCCCTGCTGCTTGACGGTCTGATGGCAGAGCGCGAGCAGGGTATCACGATCGACGTCGCATACCGTTATTTTACAACAGAAAAAAGAAGTTTTATCGTTGCAGATACCCCTGGACATGAAGAGTATACCAGAAATATGGCAGTTGGAGCTTCCTTTGCAGACCTTGCCATCATTCTTCTCGATGCAACACAGGGCGTGCTTGTGCAGACAAGACGCCATGCAAGGATCTGTGCACTGATGGGAATCCGTTACTTTGTATTTGCGGTAAACAAGATGGATCTGATCGGTTACGACCAGGAAAAATTTAATGCGATCCAGGCAGAAATTTTGCAGCTTGCAGGTGAACTTGGATTAGAGAGCGTTAAGATCATTCCGGTATCCGCAACAGAGGGTGATAATGTCACAAAGAAATCCGATAATATCCCATGGTACACAGGAGAACCGATCTTAACCTATCTCGAAGAAGTTGATGTGACAGAAAAGTCAAAAGAGCAGGGATTTTATATGCCGGTACAGCGTGTGTGCCGTCCAAACCATACGTTCCGCGGTTTCCAGGGACAGATTGAGGCAGGCGAAGTGCGTGTGGGTGATACATTAACCGTATTACCGGGCAATGAGACAGCCAATGTAAAAAGTATTTTGGTAGCCGGAAAAGAGGCAGATACTGTACAGACCGGACAGCCGGTTACCATTCAGTTAGATAAAGAGATCGATGTATCAAGAGGATGTGTGCTGGAAAATGGCAGCGGCATTACGGCAGCACAGAAATTTACCACAACACTTTTGTGGATGGATGATAATAAGTTGTCAGCAGGTGGCGATTACTTTATCAAACTTGGAACGAAACTGATCACAGGTACCGTAACAGAGATCACATATAAGATCGATGTGAATACCGGAGAACATCATTCAACCGATACATTAGGAAAGAATGAGATCGCAGTCTGCAATATCGTGCTGGATGAAAAGATCCCGCTTGATGTATTTAAGAAACATAAGACTATGGGCGAACTGATCTTAATCGACCGTGTGACGAACATGACGTCTGCCTGCGGTGTTGTAGAGCAGTTTGCAAGCGGCAATGAGACAGATGAGCCGGTATTTGTTTATGGAGATTTAAAGGCACGGGGAGATATCTTTGAAGAGTTCTACTATAACATGGAGAAATCTTCCATTGCAAAACACAAACCGGAACAGAAAACATACACAGTAGGCGATGAGATCCCGACAAAGAGTGAAACTTATGAATATCCGGAGTATTTTGATATTCTGATATTAAGAGACCAGGTTGCAGTACAGGTGCGTGACAATAAGATCGGAGCGATCCTTCCATTAGGTGAATACCGTTACTCAGGTGTTCCGGTTGTAAATGGAAGAGGATTTGCGGTGAATGTAAAATCACAGAAAGACTTACAGACATTCTTAGATGGATATGGACAGGGAGAGGCAGATACAGAGTTCTGGAATCACTGGCTGACATTCGGAACTTACCGCAAAGTGATCTTTCATGAAAACTATTGGGAAATCTGATGCGCAATCGTTTGTGCAAAATTTTAGTACCAGTTTAAAAGCTGGTACTAAGGTACTGTTTATTTTGTATAGTTTGAGCCGTAAAAAAAGTTTAAGTTTGTGCACACTTATCCTGCCGCTCATGCTATTATAATTACTGTAAAAACCCCCCAATACATTATATATAGTTTTTGCTATACCCCATAGTAAAAATACCTTCTCCTAAAAAGATAGCTAGCCGATAGCTATCTTTTTTTATTTGCAAAAGTACAGTAGACATCGTAATAAATATGATCTTTTGCTATCATCTGTATATCGGATAAAATAATTGGCTAACAGAGGATAATGTGCTATAAAAATATTAGGTATGTGCTTGGATTTTTTCATTGCTAAAGTACCATTCTGTGTTATAATAAAATAGAATTTTCGTAAATTTTCGTGGATGAGGAGGAAAATTCTCTGATTATCGGAGAATTTATATTTTATGAATCAGGAAGAATCAGTTTATGAATTAAATCGTATACAAAGATATATTATGCAGATGCGTCCACTGTTGAAAAAGAATGCGCTATTTTCAGATGGAACGGCAGATTACAGACAGCCGGTGGAACCAAAAGCCGGTGAAGAAGTGACGATCCGGTTCCGTACAGCACGTGACAATGTCGATATCGTCTGGTTGTGCACGCAAGATAAAAAATATAAAATGAAAAAAACAGAGACCGAGGGAGCCTTTGACTATTATGAGGTAAAGATCACGCTTGGTGAGGAACCGTTTTACTATTATTTTAAGGTAGCAAGCGGTATGTTAAATGTGTATTATGACCGTTATGGCATCAGCAAGGAAAAACGTGACCAGTACCGTTTCTGTATCATTCCTGGATTTTCAACACCGGACTGGTCAAAAGGTGCTGTTATGTACCAGATCTTAGTTGACCGTTTTTATAATGGTGATACATCAAATGATGTGTTGACGGATGAGTATTATTATATCCGTTCTACCAGCAGAAAGATGGATAGCTGGGATCAGTGTCCGTCTGATTTTTCTGTCGCAGAGTTTTACGGTGGAGATCTCGAGGGAGTCAGACAAAAACTGGGTTATCTGCAGAATCTTGGCGTGGAAGTAATTTATTTTAACCCATTATTTGTGTCACCTTCCAATCACAAATATGATATTCAGGATTATGACTATATAGATCCTCATTACGGTAAAATCGTAGAGGATGGTGGAGAATTGTTAAAAGACGGCGTGAGTGATAACCGGAAAGCAACACGCTATATTAACCGTGTAACGAATAAGAAAAATCTTGAGGCGAGCAATGAATTTTTTGCAGAGCTGGTGAAAGAGATTCATGCGCGCGGCATGAAAGTTATCTTAGACGGTGTATTTAATCATTGTGGTTCTTTCAATAAGTGGCTTGACCGGGAGGAAATCTATCAGGTAAGCGGGGATTATGAGGATGGTGCGTTTATTTCAAAAGACAGTCCATATCGTAATTTCTTTGGCTTTCAGGATCAGTTTGCATGGCCTTATAATACGACTTACGAAGGCTGGTGGGGGCATGATACGCTGCCAAAACTCAACTATGAAGGTTCTGAAAAATTGTATGATGACATTATGCGTGTTGCAGCAAAATGGGTATCACCGCCATACAATGCAGATGGCTGGAGACTTGATGTTGCTGCAGATTTAGGACATTCCCCGGAAATGAACCATAAGTTCTGGAGAGATTTCCGTAAATCAGTAAAAACAGCAAATCCCAATGCAATTATTCTGGCAGAACATTACGGTGATCCAAAAGAATGGCTGCAGAAAGGTGACCAGTGGGATACCGTTATGAATTATGACGCGTTCATGGAGCCGCTGACATGGTTTTTAACCGGTATGGAAAAACACAGTGATGAATCAAAGCCACAGTTAAAGGGAAGTTTGAAAGATTTTGAGGGTTCCATGCGTCATTATATGGCAAGCTTCCAGACATCACAGCTTTTGTGTGCCATGAATGAGCTTTCGAATCATGATCATTCCAGATTTATGACAAGAACCAATGAAAAAGTGGGACGTGCAGCAGCACTTGGTACCGCAGCCGCTGAGGAAGGAATAAAGCCGGCAGTATTCCGTGAGGCGGTCGTTGTTCAGATGACATGGCCGGGAGCACCGACGATTTATTATGGAGACGAGGCGGGACTCTGCGGATTTACAGATCCGGATAACAGACGTACCTATCCATGGGGAAAAGAGGATGTCGTTCTGATCGATTTTCACCGTGATATCATCCATATCCACAAAGAAAACGAGGCACTCCGCACCGGCTCCCTCATGTTTTTAAATGGAACTTCCGTGAACGGAAATCATACAGGCAGTAATGCAGATGGTAATCTGCGAGCAGATGATAATCTGCTTTGTTACGCAAGATTTAACCGCAGCCAGCAGTTTGTTGTTCTGGTAAATAATAAAGAGGAAGAACGTGATGTAACGCTTGAGGTATGGCAGTGCGGTATACCGAAAAATGCGGTGTTAGAGCGCGTGATCATTTCAAATGAGACAGGTTATTCCCTGATGCCGAAAAAGTATGAAGTAGTGGATGGAGTGTTTAAAGTAAGCTTGCAGAAATATTCTGCTGTTGTTCTGATGTATGACAGAACAAGAGACTAACTACAAAGAAGATAGAAAAGAATAGTGCACTATTTTTCGGGGAATTAGAAAAGACTGGAAAGGGACAACGGAAAGGAGTTACGTCGAATGATAGATATATATACAGAAAAAAGAGACTCAAAAGACTGGATACTTCAGAACGACTTGTATTTCAACTTAAATACAGGTAATGAAGAAATGTCACAGAATGAAGTTGATTTAATTCGACAGGTGGATGGAGCAAAACTGACTCCAGATAAGCACATAGAAACAAAATATGGCTTAGGTACGATCCGTAATCTGTCATCAGGCTGCAAGACATTACTCAATATTGTGAAGCATCCGGATAAAGTAGTAAATGCAGAGGAATGTGGTCCGAATGTACTTAAAATCATTTTTACAATGGACAATATAAAGATATACATGTCAAGACCAACCCTGTTTGACATACCAGATGATGTAAAAATCAGATTTAATGGTTCTGATATTGTTATTGGAGGAAGGGGTTATAATGCCTGGTGGAGTAAGGAGTATGAGAGGAGAGAGGCAGATGATTTATAAGAGTATTACATTTAAAGCAGATCCATTTTCATACGATTTAGAATTCGATGACAGAATAACGCTTGTTGGGGGCGATAGCGGTGTTGGTAAAACAGTACTTTATGAAATATTGGAAGATGTAAGACTTACGGATGAATACAGGGCTATCAAATTATTTAATTACAGGTCAGATAATTTTTCAGAATCAATAAAGCAATGCAGAGATAGCTTTATTGTGGTAGATAATGCGGATAATCTGATAAATGATGAAGTTAGAAAATTTATTAATTTTGAATTATCAAATCAATATATGCTTTTCCTACGGAATTGTGATGGACTGAATGTATCAGATCAGAGTTTCAAGGTTTTGAAGTTTGATAATAATAAGATAACACTGGAAGAGGAGTTGTGATATGAAGTATTTATGGACAGAAGATACCGGTGCAGGACTTCATTTCTGGAAATTGGTTAATCAACTTTTCTTTGATGATGAATTTATAGTTGAAAGCAAGGGGAGCAATCAGGGATTGTTGGATGCAGTATTGGATTTAGATATTAAAGATGATGATAAATATTATATTGCATTTGATTATGTGGTTGATAATCAGGATATTCGGAATAAATATCGTGTGTTGAAATCAATAGAAAAAAGTTCAGAAGGAAAGATTATAATTCTGGATATGATTTGCTTTGAATACCTGATTCTTGCATTTGATCAACTTGTAGAGTGGACAGGCACCGGAAAGACAGATAAAATTAAAATTCGTGAAGAGGTTTTGAAAGCAGTTGAGAACCATAGAATCAATTTATTAAAGATTGATGACGAGAAGACATTGCAGTATATAGCTGGTTTTAACAGATATTCTACGGAGCGGGTGATGAAATCATTGGCAGGTGAATTTACGCAAAACGAGAAATGGTCTGTTAAGGGTTCTCTTATGGGTGAGTGTTGGTATAAGGATTGTTGTGTGTCGGAGCATCCGGATAGTCTTAGGTGTGGTAAGCCTGAGGTTGAGGATGGAAGTGGGAAGATGCGTATGCTGATACAGTCGGAGGAAATAAAGAAAATTTTATCAATTATTACGGAAATTCAAGGATAAAAAATGCTTGCATAAAAGAAGTCACTATGCTATAATCTTTTCTTGTCAGAGCGCATTTTGTGTATCTGATGAATGGGCAGATTCCCGAGTGGCCAAAGGGGACAGACTGTAAATCTGCTGCAATTTGCTTCGGTGGTTCGAATCCACCTCTGCCCATTATGTATTGTCCGGTAGGATGACATTTTTAAGTAGCTCGTGAGTGAAAGTCTTCGAACATAGGCGGCAGTACATATGAAAAATGCCGGCGTGGCGGAACTGGCAGACGCGCAGGACTTAAAATCCTGTTGTAGAAATACAGTACCGGTTCGATTCCGGTCGCCGGCATTATAGAGAGAAGTAAGACATCGGTTTTAGAACCGGTGTTTTTTTAATTCATAGGAAATTACGTCCTATGAATCAAAAAGCCCTCCGGGCGGGATGGGCATCTTGCGGAGAAGAAGTCAGCTGTAAACAGCACCGATCGGGCATTTTAAAATTTTAGCGCAAATAGGGTGTTAACTATTGGTGGATTTGTGCTATAATGCAATTATTCAATTTATACTATAAGAAGGGGAAACCGTGTTCAGATTTGATACGGAAGAAAGGTACGATGAAACAGGAAAAAGTTACATTCATTCATTCCATTTCGGCAAAAATTACACTCCTTGCCGTTTTTATTGTTGTTGTATCATTGGTGGGAAGTATGATCAATGCCAGTTCAAAGTCGAGTGATGTTGTTGAGACAGTCAATGCGCATTACATCCTAAGTCTGGCAGAGATGGGAGCGCAGACGATTGGAAATATTCCGGCAGAGATAGCAACGGATGAACAGTTTTCTAGGGTTGTAAGTGATATCAGCATGAAAGGCGTAGACAGTGCATATGCTTATCTGGTGTCAGCGGATGGCACAATGCTTTATCATCCGACAGCAGACAAGATCGGAAAAACGGTTGAAAATCCCGTTATTAAAGGTGTGGTATCACAGCTTGCATCCGGAACCGTTCCGGAGGATGCTGTTGTTGAATATGATTTTAATGGTGCAATCAAGTATGCAGGGTATGCCCTGACACCGGATCACATGATCGTGGTCGTATCGGCTGATAAGAGTGATATTGTAGAGCCGGTCAATGAGATGATCCGTTCTATGTGTATCACAGCAGCGATAACGCTTGTTGTATGTGTGATCATTGGCTATGTGTTAAGCCGTTTTATCTGCGCACCGCTTGAAAGCCTGACAGAGATTATAAAGAATACTGCAAATCTGAATTTCAGTCACAATGCAAAAAGTGATGGTCTGTGCAAAAGAACAGACGAAACCGGTTTCATGGCGCGTGAACTTCGCATCATGAGAAAGAATCTGCGTGAAATGGTTGCAAATATTGATACGGCAAGCCAGCAGATCACCGGAAATGTAGATGGATTAAAACAGGTAACTGAGACCGTAGACCATATGTGTTCGGATAACTCAGCAACCAGCCAGCAGCTTGCAGCAGGCATGCAGGAGACAGCCGCAACTACTGTAAATATCAATGAGAATGTCGGTACCATGAAAGATGAAGCTGAGCGGCTTACAGAGATGGCAGAAAAAGGTGCAGATGTTTCCAATGAAGTTATGGACAGAGCAAAGAATCTGCGCAATAAAACAGTAACTGCGAGCTCCCGTACTATGGACATGTATACAAGTGTCAAAGAGAAATCCGAAAAGGCGATCGAGGGATCAAAGGCAGTTGAAAAGATCAATGAACTGACCAATACCATTATGGAGATATCTTCACAGACCGGACTTTTAGCTTTGAATGCAAGTATTGAGGCTGCAAGAGCCGGAGAGGCAGGACGTGGATTTGCAGTTGTTGCAACAGAGATCGGAAGCCTTGCAGACCAGACCTCAAAAGCGATCGCTGATATCGGTAATATTGTAAAAGCCGTCAATGAAGCAGTTGGCAATATGACAGAGTGTCTGGGTGAAACGACAGAATTTCTGGAAACGAACGTAATTGAAGATTATAAAGAGTTTGAAAAGGTTGGCGAACAGTATCAGGAAGATGCAGATGTATTCAAGTCCAACATGAATCAGGTAAAAGATTCCATGCTGCAGCTTTCAGATCTGATTGAGTCGATCGCACAGGCGTTAAGCGGCATCAATGATACTGTGGGCGAAGCCGCAGTCGGTGTATCCGATATTGCTGAAAAAACAAGCGGTATGGTTGAAAAAACAGGCGCTACACATGATATGGTATCTGAATGTTACTCCTGTGCAGATAATCTGCGTGAGATCGTTGGCAAGTTTGTATTAAGATAAAATCTATTGTCATGAATCATGGCCTGTCCTCATAAGATGTGGTAATCACAGATTATGAGGGCAGGCTTTTTTGATTCATAGGAAATTACGTCTTATGAATCAAAAAGCCCCTGGCAGAACCTTGATGTGAAAAGTATGCGGTAGGGAGGCTATGATGCAGGAAAAGTCAAATGAACAGCGAAAAGAGCAGAAACGGGGATATAACCTGTTGGATAAAGAAGAAGAAAAATCGATGCTGTCATGTTTTGTGGAACAGCTGAATGATCCGCTTATTTTTATTTTGTTTGCGGCGGCAGCAATATCTCTTCTGCTGCAGGAATTTGGGGACATGTGCATTATACTTGCAGTAGTGCTTTTAAATGCCATAGTCGGAGTGATCCAGGAGGGGAAGGCAAAGCGGGCATTAGAGGCATTGGAAAAAATGACAAGTCCGCATGCACTGCTCCATGATGAGGATGGAATCCATGAGATTCCGGCATCGGATCTGATACCAGGGGATATTGTCTGCCTTGAAGCAGGCAGACAGGTGCCGGCAGATATCAGGATCATATCGGCTGTCAATTTAAAGATTGAGGAGTCAGCGCTTACCGGCGAATCTGTTCCGGTTCCTAAAAATACGACGGATCAAAATGAGGCATATATGACCACTAATGTTACATATGGACGTGGAGAAGGAATCGTCACTGCGATAGGGATGGATACGAAGATAGGCGGTATCGCAAAATTGCTTTCCGGGACAAAAACGGAGCTGACACCGTTACAGAAAAGGCTGGCGGATCTTGGAAAAATCCTTGGTACCGTTTCTGTCTTTTTGTGTATCCTGTTGTTTGTCATGGCAGTTTTGCAGAGGCGCAATGTTGCAGAAATGCTGATCACGGCAATATCATTAGCGGTTGCTGCAGTTCCGGAAGGTCTGCCGGCGATCGTTACGATGGTACTTGCACTTTCGGTATCACGTATGGTGAAGGTCAATACGATCGTAAAAAGACTGCCGAGTGTGGAGACATTAGGCTGTGTGAGCGTGGTATGCTCGGATAAGACGGGAACACTGACGCAGAACCGTATGACTGTGACAAGATGTTATACAGATGGAAAAATCTGCGAACCAAAGAATCTCAACCGCAGAAAAAACAGATATTTTCTGGAGGGATATACCCTTTGCAATGATGCGTCTGTCCGTGGGGAACGGATCGGAGATCCCACAGAACTTGCCCTGCTTGATATGGCGGAAAAATTTGATCTGCAGAGAGAGAGATTAGAAGAAAGTTTTCCGAGAATACAGGAAATCGCGTTTGATTCCGACCGGAAAATGATGACGACATTACACCGGGGAGAAAAAGAAAAAATTTCTTATACCAAAGGTTCCCCGGATGAAATATTAGAGCGTGCTGCATTCCTGATGAAAGATGGTGAGCGTGTGCCGATGACCCCGGAGAGACGAAAAGAAATCGATCAGGTGATCCGTACGTTTACGAAAGATGCACTCCGGGTACTGGCACTTGGGATGCGAAATCCGGCTGACGGTTTAAAGGAAAACGGGCTGACTTTTCTGGGAATTGTTGGAATGGCTGATCCCATACGTCCGGAGGCACAGGAGGCTGTAATGGAGTTTTACCGTGCAGGGGTAAAAACGATCATGATCACGGGGGATCGGATCGATACGGCATTTGCGATTGCAAAAGAACTGCACATTGCATCGGAAGAAAGTGAGTGCATTTCGGGAGAAACGTTAACGGATATGACAGATGAAATGCTTGCAGAAAAAATAAAAAAGGTGCGTGTGTTTGCCCATGTTTCGCCGGAGCATAAGGTGCGCATCGTGGCGGCATGTAAGAAAAACGGGGAGATTACTGCAATGACAGGAGATGGTGTCAATGATGCACCGTCATTGAAAGCAGCAGATGTCGGGATCGCTATGGGAAAGGCAGGAACGGATGTGGCGAAAAATGCAGCGGACATTGTGTTGACGGATGATAATTTTGCGACGATCGCAAAAGCCATTGCGCAGGGAAGATGTATTTATGAGAATATCCGGAAATCTGTGATATTTCTGTTGTCTTCTAATTTCGGGGAGATCATAACAATGCTTGCGGCTGTAGCCTGCGGATTTGCGGCACCGTTAAAATCAAGTCATATTCTATGGATCAATCTGATCACAGATTCGCTTCCGGCACTGGCGCTTGGTGTGGATGAGGAAGAAAATAAAAGTTACATGGACAGACCACCGCGCGGAAAGGATGAGAGTCTGTTTGCAGGGGGTGGGTTAAACTGTACCTGTTTTTATGGGGCATTGATCGCATTTATCAGTATGACAGCGTTTTTGCAGCTTCCGGTGGGAATCCTGCTTGGGGCGGGCAGCACGGTCACACCGGCAGCAATCAGGCTGCTTTTGGCAGATGCAGAGCTTTTAAGCCGCTGCCAGACCTATGCATTTACGGTACTTGGTATGTCTCAGCTCTTTCATGCGATCGGTATGCGTGATGTTGAAACATCGCTGTTTCAGATGAACCATCTGGAAAACAGGTTAATGATTGCTGCATTCGCAATCGGAACAGGACTGCAGCTTCTTGTGACGGAAGTTCCTTATTTTGTTAATCTGTTTGGAACCTGCAGATTAACACTGCTTGAATGGGTAAAACTGCTGGTACTTGCAGCCATGCCTTTACTCGGACATGAATTGTTAGTATTGGGAGGCTGTCTGGGAGAAAAAAGAGATAAGAAAAATTTAAAGGGAAAAGATCAGCAGGCGGTATCGTCTGGTGGGCGGTGGAGCTAAAAAAAACATTCATTTTTTACGGGGGGTGTGGTATAATGAGGTGTCCGTAAGTTTTGGGCAGGTTTTTGCAGGAAAGGATATTGGAAATTATGGAAGAGAAAATGACAATGGAAATCACGAACGACAGACTTGAGGAGGCCATTAAGGAATATGCCGCAGACCGCACGAAAGAGAATCTTACCACAGTGCTGAATCTGCTTCGTCCGACAAAGCTGTTTGTGCCGGCAATGTTACAGGCACCGGATCGTCCGATTCCATGTTTTTTAAAGAATAGTAATGAAGAACAGTTTTTAGTAGTATATACGTCAAAAGCGCAGATCCCGGAGGAGCCAAAGAGCCAGGCGATGCTTAACATGCCATTCCCGGCATGCAATAATATCGTTGTAAAACCGGAATTAAAACTTGCCGGAATGGTGATCAATCCATTTTCTGACAACCTTGTGTTAAAGACAGAACTTGTACAGAAGTTACATGAAGTTGACGAGCAGGCGGCAAAACGTGCTGCACAGATGAAACAGGTGAAGATGACACCGGCACAGTTTCAGGTATTTGTAAAGCGTCAGGTTGAGTTTGCAGTACTGCCAAAGCGTCTGTTTACCGAAAAACAGGAGTTCATCAACAAGCTGTGTGAAGAGAAAGAGGCTTTTGTCAATGAGATTTTTGCAGGCGTGTTCAAGGAGCCAAAGTTAAATCCATACACAGAGAACGATTACTCTGTAATGGCACTTGATATTGCAGAAGATCTGACATTGATCCGTGTAGATCTTCCGGAAAAAGGCTTAGTTCCGCCACTTTGCTACCGTATTTACCTGACGATCAATCCTAAGACCGGAAAAGCCGGCTATTATACGATCGAGATGTCAAAAGAAAAAGATGTCCGCATGTTAGGAGAGCTTTTAGAGGACGGAAAACATATAGATCACGGTGTGGCACCGGTAGAGGGTGCTGAACTTCAGAAGATCATGGAGCTTGCCAGAGGTGAAGGCGCAGAGGTGACAAGCTAGATCTGGGATATGATGTCTCAGACAGGTAAATGAAAAAATGATATAACATGAAGGAAGGGGCTGTCTCACTAACTTTGTTAGTATGACAGTCCCTTCCCTTTATCTTTCGTTATGCTGGATGATATCGGCATATTGTCCGCGGGTGACTTTTAAGAGCGCATCCGGGTTTACCGTGATGGAGGTACCGATGCGTCCACCGCTGATATAAATCTTATCGAAGGAAGCAGCGCTTTCATGTACGACGGTTGGGAACTGCTTTTTCATGCCAAGAGGTGAGCAGCCGCCACGCACATAGCCGGTAAGCGGAGTCAGATCTTTTACGTGAAGCATTTCAAGTGATTTTTCACCGACACATTTTGCGGCAGCTTTCAGATCGACTTCCTCTGCGATCGGTACGACAAAAACATAATACTGCCTGTTCCCGCCGGCGGCGGCCTTGCCGGACATAACGAGCGTTTTAAACGACTGTTCTACCGGAGCACCGGTCTTTTCTGCGGTATGTAGACCGTCTATAAATTCATCACACTCATAATTGATAATTTCATAAGGTATTTTATTGCGGTCTAAAATGCGCATGGCATTTGTTTTTACTTCTTTTCCCATAGAGAAAACTCCTTTCATGAATGAACTGCGCTCATTGTAACACCACAGCAAAAAATAGACAACTGAAACAGAATGTATGTTTACGAAAAAATAAAAAAATGTTATTCTAATAAGGGAAATTAAGGCAATATATGAGGTGAATTAAAATGCGCCACATATAAGAACATGTGTGGCGGGAAATGAGGCAGAGTATGAAAGATTTTTTTAAGAGAGTAAAGGCGGATGCAATAATGTCAGCAGTTTTATGCATCGCATTGGGCGTGGTTCTGATCGTATGGCCAGGAGAGACGATCGATATCGTATGTAAAGTGCTTGCCGCAGGACTTATCATTCTTGGAGGGGTAGAACTGTTTTCCTATATTACCAATAGAAACGGTTATATGTTCACCGGAATCCTTGGGCTGATCGTGCTGATCATCGGTGTATGGATCTTCTTAAAACCGAGCAGTATCGTGAGCCTGGTACCGATCGTGATCGGTGTGATACTTGCTGTTCACGGTGTGCAGGATGTGAAAATGGCGTTAGAATCAAAGAATGGCGGATATGACAGATGGTGGATTATGCTGATCATTGCCATTATCAGTATTGCATTTGGCGTGCTCTGCATTGTCAATGCGTTTGGCATGGTCAAACTTGCCATGCAGTTTGTAGGAGCAGCCCTGATCTATGATGGAATCAGTGATCTGTGGGTTGTGACAAAGACGGTGCGGACGGTGAAAGATATGGAGCAGGAAGCGAAAGCAGTCGACGTAGATTATAAAGAAATCGATTAAGTGATTAAGCGGAAAGAAAGAGAAACAGATATAAAAAGTGTCCCTGAAAATCTGGATAAAAGATTTTCAGGGACACTTTTTTGGTTCGTGATAATAGAATATTTGAGCAAGCTGCATCTGATTGCCCAGACTGCGCTATACTGTAATTTTACCTTCATTGATAAGCCGGATAAATACGTCGACTAATTCCGGATCAAACTGTGTTCCACTGTTTTTTTTCAGTTCACTGACAGCATAGGAGACAGAGAGCGGATTTTTGTATGGACGTCTGGCAGTCATGGCATCAAAACAATCGGCGATGGTAAGTATTCTTGCCATATAAGGAATATCCTCACCGGCAAGACCACGCGGATATCCCGTGCCATCATACCGTTCGTGATGACCAAGTACTGCAGGAATTACATAATCCATATGTGGCAGATAACGGATCATTTTTGTGGAGTTTTCAACATGTGTCTTCATGATCTCATATTCTTCCGGTGTCAGTTCCGAGGTTTTCTGTAAAATACGTTCCGGAATACTGATTTTTCCGATGTCATGCAGCATACCGGCATCACGCACAAGTTCGATGTCATTTTCACTCATGCCAAGATCTCTGGCTAAGATCACAGCATATTTCGACACATTCATGGAATGGATAAATGTGTAGCTGTCCTTGGCATCGATCGCAGCGGTCAGTGCATAGATGGTAGGCGCAACACGTTCGTATGCAGTTCTTAAGTTCGAATCGGTGGAACGTGTCTCAAGACCGGCCCGGTAAACGGTAAGGTGACCTTTGCCCCCTAGTTTACCATAATAGATCGCCTGTTCTGCATTATGGAGCAGTGTTTTCGCATCTGGAGAAATAGATGGGAAAGTGGATATACCACAGGTAATGCTTGTGTCCCACACGGTATCGTTTTTGCTCCGCAGACTGATGATATTATGGATGATCTCATTAGCAAGTGCACCTGCACTGGTGGGATCATCCTCCTGTGTCAGTATCATAAAAACATCTGTACCATAACGGAATGCGAGGTCAGACGGGCTGATCTTTGAAAGGATTGCCTGTGCACAGAGCGTGATCAGATTATCTCCTTCCGTGGCACCGTAAAGCTCATTGTAGAGCTTGAAATCATCAATGTCGAGCAGGATCAGACTGATCGGGGTATCCGTCGAACAGGCATCTTTGATACATTCAAAGGCATGTTTTCTATTATATAAGGAAGTAAGACTGTCTGTGATCGAAGCATGGTAAGCATTATAATACAGGTTGGCGTTGCGCAGAAGATACGCAGCATAGTAACAGATACGGTCGAGACAGACAAGTTCCTCTTCGGTGTAGATGCGGTCCGCATCGTCAGCAATATACAAAAGACCAATGACAGCCTGCTGATAACGGATCGCCTTGATTGCGTGAATATTTTGCTGTGCGAGCCAGCGGCTCTGCCGGGGAGTCAACAGAGGATTGTCCGTAAGAAAATCTGATCCTGTTACAAGAAAACCTTTTTGGTGCAGTATCTCTTCGAGAAATGCGTCAGAAGGAACGGAGTAATCTTTTTCAAAGAAAATATCTCCCCATCTGCGTACAGTGTAAAAGGAACGTCTGGTGTTTAAATTCTGTGTTAGTAAAAGTCCCTGGGGATTCAGCAGCAAAATGAGAGAATCTATCAGGATATTGTAAATTTCATCGGTATTTAAAGTGCGGATCGCAGACGACAGGAAATTTTCCAGAATCGTATCTTTGTGTTCTGACAACATATGGTAAGGAGCCTCCGGAAGTGATTTTTCTTGAGAATGTAGCAATATTATACTATAATGCTTTTGATGTGACAATGGTGCTTTTGATATAGCCGGTGCAGAAAAGAGGAAAGAAAATGAGATGTGAAGAGTTTAAAATGGAACGCACGGGATTGTTAGAGGTCGGGGATGTTTTGCCGGTCACAGAGGGAAAACTGCCAAGTTCCTACTATTATACATTAGGAAAGGCATATGCGATGTCTGCAAATTATGCGGTAAGTGAACGGATCAGATCAAGAGAGGGAAAAGTTGTAGACGTAAAAGAAACCCCAAAAGGGTACTTTGTGACAGTTGAATTTGACGAATAAATGGTATAAAATATATGTATTGTAATTTGAAAGGATAAGTACATGCGCTATATACCGACAAGCAGGTTAAAGCCGGGAATGGCTCTTGGACAGGATATTTATGATGGAGCGGGAAGACTTCTTTTAGCGAAACATCTGCTCCTGACATCAGAATATATATCCAACCTGGAGTTCCTCGGATATCCTGGAATATACATAGATGATGAATTTACATGTGGCATAGAGATACAACAGGTGCTCACACCACAGGTGCGTTGTCAGGCATTAAAACTGATACATGAGCTGTTTGATTTTGATACGGATGACAGCGAATTGCCGGTCGATGAAGTGAAGCTGCGCATGACAGTGAAAAATGTTGTGGAAGATATCCTGAAAAATGGCGATGTAATGTTTAACATAATGGATATCCGCAATTATGATGAATATATTTATTACCATTCAGTGAATGTCGGTGTGCTCTCTATCATGGTTGGAGCGAGATACGGACTGGAACGAAACAAATTATATGATCTTGGAATTGCAGCAATACTGCATGATTTAGGAAAAAAGTTTTTACCTGAAGAAATCGCAAATGGAAAATGGCCGCTTACCGGGAAAGAGAGGGAAGCGTGGAAAAGTCATCCAAAACTTGGAGCAGAATATTTGAAAACATCCTATCATTTTCCTGCGATGGTTTATAGTGGGATACTGATGCATCATGAATGGTTTAATGGTGAAGGATATCCGCTGGAAAAAAGCGGAAGAGACATACCGTTATATGCGAGGATCATTAAAGTTACAGACAGCTATGATGCAATGATATCAAAGCGTCCCGGCAGGGAACAGCTTTCGCCGGCAGATGCGATTGAATATATGATGGCAATGGCGGGAGCGGAATTTGATCCGCAGTTAGTTAATATATTTTTACGCAGAATGGCGGTTTATCCGATTGGATGCGAAGTGGAGTTATCAAACGGACAGCGCGGCATTGTGGCAAAGAATTTTAGAGATTTTTCTCTCAGACCGCTGGTACAGATCGTGGAGACAGGCGAGATGCTCAATCTCCGTGATGATCCGGAAGGTCGCAGCGTTACCATAGGAAGAATGATTATGTAAAAATACTTTGAGGGAGATATGACTGGACAGGGAAAGAGCGCGATAGATACGCTTTTGGCAGAAAGTTTTAAAGAACTTGCATTAAAACAGCCGATCGAGAAGATTACGATCAAAGAGATTACAGATAAGGCAGGCGTGATACGGCCGACATTTTATAACCATTTTCAGGACAAATATGAACTTCTGGAGTGGATCATAGATACACAGCTGATCGCTCCGGCAGAACCTCTGATACAGAACGGTATGGTAAACGAGGCATTGATACTTTTATTTTCCAACATTGAAAAAGAAAAGGAGTTTTATCAGAAAGCGATCCACTTAGAGGGACAGAACTCGTTTGAGAGCATTGCACAGTCCTGTATCATGAAGGTGTTCCTGAGGGTGTTTGAACGTTCGGCAGCCACGAAGAAACCAAAGTATGTCTGGCTGACACCGGAACGTATTGCTGCGTATTATGCACAGTCCATGTGCTATATTGTCATGAACTGGATTCGGTCCGGGATGACGATCTCAGCGCGGGAGTTAGCAGAGATCTATGATTACATCATAAAGAGATCCATGGAAGATATTTTAGCGGAACTTTAATATGTGAATTAAATATACAATCGGAATCAAATGTTAACTTTGATATACATTTTGGGCAATTTGTATAATAAGATGCTACAGAAAAATTAGATTGAATCTTTTCAGATTCAGTCTTTTTTTTTACACTAAAGGAAATTGTGGCAGGGGGAATGTATGCCACAGGAAAATAAAAAGAAAGAAAAGAGTGAAAAAGATGATTAAGTTTGGAAAATGGGTAGTGAAATTCCGTATCCCGATTCTGATCCTGAGTTTTTTGCTGTTGATACCGACCGGGATCACTTACATGAATACGCGGATCAATTACGATATCCTCTCATATCTCCCGGGAGATATTGAGACGATGAAAGGACAGGATATCCTGTTAGACGAGTTTGGAACAGGTGCTTTTTCCGTGGCGGTCATAGATGGCATGCAGGAAAAAGAGATCACGCAGTTAGAGGATAAGTTAAAAGAGATCGACCATGTAAAAGATGTTTTATGGTATGGTGCACTTGCTGATATTTCCATCCCGATGGATATGCTGCCGGATGACCTGAGAGATTCCCTGCAGAATGCAGATACAGGCAGCCAGCTTATGATCATTACATTTGATACTTCCATGTCAGCAGATGAGACACTCGATGCCATAGAGGAGATCCGTGACCTGACGGATGAGCAGTGCCTGCTTAGCGGTATGTCCGCAGTCGTTACGGATATCAAGAAGATCTGTAATAGTGAGGTTATCATGTATGTTGTGATCGCTGCCGGATTATCTGCACTGGTACTTGCGCTTACCATGGATTCATTCCTGTTACCGTTTATCTTCCTTTTAAGTATCGGTATGGCAATCGTATATAACCTTGGAACGAACTTTATCGCAGGAGAGATTTCTTTCGTTACACAGGCACTTGCAGCAGTATTACAGCTTGCAGTTACAATGGACTATTCCATTTTCCTGTGGCACAGTTACTTAGAGAATCAGGAACGTTACCCGGACGACAAGAAACGTGCAATGTCACATGCAATTTCACAGACATTAACTTCTGTAGTCGGAAGTTCCATCACAACGATCGCCGGATTCCTTGCAATGTGTTTCATGACATTTACACTTGGTATGGATCTTGGTGTTGTTATGGCAAAAGGTGTTGTATTTGGTGTTATCGGATGTGTTACGATCCTTCCTGCAATGATCCTTGCAATGGATAAATGGATCGAAAAGACAAGACATAAAGCCTTCATACCGGATCTTGGACGTATCGGAGGATTTGTGACAAAACATTATTGGATTTTTATTATTTTATTCTTAGTGATCATCGGACCTGCTTTTTACGGACAGAATCACAATCAGGTATATTATGATCTGATGGGAACACTTCCGGATAACTTAGAGAGTGTAAAAGCAGGAAATGCACTGGAGAACGATTTTGATATGGGTGCAACTCATGTGATCCTTGCAAGCAGCGATCTGAGTTCCAAAGATGCGAGAAACATGGAAAATGAGATCGGTGATGTGGACGGTGTAAAACTGGCATTAGGACTTGATTCCGTTATGGGACCTACCGTACCAAAGGATATGATCCCGGATGATATCAAAGAGATGCTTGACAATGGAAAATATCAGATGATCTATGTTATGTCTGAGTACAAGACAGGATCAGATGAGGTAAATGCACAGTGTGATGCGATCCGCAATATCATTAAAAAATATGATGACACCGCAATGTTAATTGGTGAAGCTCCATGTACGGAGGATCTGATCACGATTACAAATACAGACTTTAACACAGTAAATGCAGTTTCTATTATTTTAATCTTCATTATTATCGCATTCGTATTAAAGTCGATCTCATTACCGGTCATCCTTGTTATGGTGATCGAGTTTGCGATTTTCATCAACATGGGTATCCCGCATTATACCGGAACGGTTCTTCCGTTTATCGCTTCCATCGTAATCGGAACGATCCAGCTCGGTGCAACCGTTGACTATGCAATTCTTATGACAAACAAATATAAGAGAGCAAGAAACCACGGAGCAGAGAAACGTGATGCAGTAAGAACAGCGTTAGACAGTTCCTTACAGTCTGTCATCGTCAGTGCATTAAGTTTCTTCGCAGCAACATTTGGTGTAGGAATGTATTCCAGTATCGATATGATCAGTTCCTTATGTATGCTTCTTGCAAGAGGTGCATTGATCAGTTTGGTTGTCGTAGCATTTATCCTGCCGGCAATGTTTATGGTATTTGATAAATTAATCTGTGTAACAAGTGCAGGTTTCCGTTATAAAAAAGATTCGTCAGTTCAGTAAAATAGAGGAGGAAAAAAAGATGAAATTACCAGAATTAAAGAAAAGATTTACAAGAAAATATGTGATCCGTATTATTGCAGGTGTGTTAGTCGTTGGAATGGTCGGAACAGGAGTTTCCACGGCAAATGTATTTGCAGCAAAGACAGCACAGGAGAGTACTGAAAGTACAGAGAGCACCGAAAAAGACAGCGAAAAAGATGATTCTGATGCTGAGAGCAAATTAAAAGATGCATTAGATGACAGTATCAAATTCAGCGAGAAAGAGATTGGCAAAGAAGAAACGGTATATGTTCTTGCAGACAGCACCGGAAAAGAGCGCAAAGTGATCGTTTCCGATCATCTGATCAATGATGAAAATAAGGATACGATCGAGGATGCTTCTACCTTAAAAGATATCGAAAATGTAAAAGGTGATGAGACATTCAAACAGGATGGCAGCAAACTGACCTGGCAGGCAGACGGCAACGATATTTATTATCAGGGAACCTCCACAAAAGAGACACCGGTATCCCAGACAATTACCTATTCTTTGGATGGTAAGGAAGTAAAGCCGGAAGAACTTGCAGGAAAATCAGGAAAAGTAACGATCCGTTTTGATTACACCAACAATGAGACGGTAAAAACAAAGATCGACGGAAAAGAGGAAGAAATCTATGTCCCATTTGCTGCGATCAGTGGAATGGTATTAGATGACAGCTTTTCTAATGTAAAAGTTACCAATGGTAAAGTAATCTCCGATGGCAAAAATAATATTGTAGTCGGATATGCACTTCCGGGATTAAAAGAGAGCTTAGATGTGGATGATTCTGATTTTGACGGAGATGTATCGATCCCGGATTATGTGGAAGTAACTGCAGATGTGGAGAATTTCTCATTAAGCACCACAATGACAGTTGTGATGAATGCAACAAACTTTATCAGCAAAGACGGAGATGCAGATCTTTCTGAAGTTGATGATATGTTAGATACTTTAACAGATGCAACAGATCAGTTAAAAGATGGTTCCGGTGAGCTCGCAGACGGTGTAGATACCTTAAAAGCCAAGATGGGTGAGTTTAAAGACGGTGTCGGAACATTAAAGAACGGTATCAAAGATTATACGGATGGAGCTTCTACTTTATCCACAGGAATCGGAACATTAAAGAGTGGTGTGGATACCTTAGCAGGAAGCGTACCAACACTGATCAGTGGTGTGGGAACCTTAAAAGATGGTTCAGCAAGTGCAGCAAAAGGAGCATCTTCCTTAAAAGACGGAGCAGGAACCTTAAAGAAAGGTGCCAAGGATGTATCTACCGGAGCCAATACATTGTCCAAAGGTGCAAGTGATCTTTCCACCGGAGCCAATACACTTTCCACCGGAGTGAAGGATCTTTCTACCGGAGCAGATACGTTATCCACTGGAGCGTCTGATTTGTCCACTGGAGCAGATACTTTGGCTGCCGGAGCTTCCAGTCTGAATACAGGTGTCCAGACACTTGCGAAAGGAGTAAAAGATTTAAATACTGCTGTCAACGGCGGTGAAACAACGCTTGCAGGCGGAGCATCTGCAGTCAGTGCAGGTGTGGATACATTAGTTGGAAAATTGGGAGATATGGCAACAACTTTACAGACTAAAAAAGATCAGATCAATGCCAATTTACAGGCAAATGGTACATCCATTGAAAATGCACAGGCTACGATCGATTCATTAAAGAGCGCACAGTCAAACCTGATGAACGGAATTTCCATGTACAGTGCAGATTCTACAACTGCAACAGCAATTTTTACGCAGGTGGGACAGGCACTTGGCGGTGTTTCAATCAACAGTGTAAATGATGCAATGACTGTAGCGGTAAGCCTGTCAGACAAGATCGCAACAATTGGTCAGGCTCAGGGAGCTGTTTCAGCTATCGATGAAGCAGCCAGTCAGATTTCTGATCCGACAACACAGGCACAGCTTACAGCACTTCAGACTGGTGCGAAACAGGTGGCAGATGGAGCAGCGCAGGCATCCGGTGCAATCAGTACTATGGCTGGAAAAATGGATGATCTGACTAGTGGTTCTGGTCAGGTGGCACAGGGAGCAAGTGATCTTGCAACAGGAGCAGGAACCTTAAAGAAAGGAGCAAGTGATCTTGCAACAGGAGCAACCAAGTTAAAGAAGGGTGCCGGAGACCTTGCAACAGGAGCAGGAACCTTAAAGAAAGGAGCAAGTGATCTTGCAACAGGAGCAGGTCAGGTGGCAGATGGAGCAACGACTCTGCACAAAGGAGCATCTGATCTGTCTGACGGTTTAAATACTTTAGACGGTGGTATCGGACAGTTGAAAGAGAAAGCCGGATCACTTGCAACAGGAGCTGAGCAGTTAAAGAGCGGCACAGACCAGCTTGCAAGCGGGGCATCCACACTTGTTTCTAACAACGATAAATTAAACGATGGCGCAGGTACTTTAAGCGATGGAACCAGTGCGATCATTGATGGTGTGGGAGAGCTTTCTGACGGTGCACATAAACTTGCAGACGGAATTACAGAGTTCAGTGAAGAAGGAATCGACGAGATCATCAATTCTTACAATGGAGATATCGAGCCGCTTGTTGACCGTATTCAGGCTGTATTAGATGCCGGTGCTGATTATCAGACTTATACTGACATTGCAGACGGAGTGAACGGAAGCGTTAAATTCATTATTAAAACAGATGCGGTAAAAGCTGAAGATTAAAAAACAGCCTTTAGGAGGAGTAAGATGAATGCGTTGGAGAATCTGCTGATCATAGCAGGCATATCGTTAGATATATTCGCAGCCATGGAGTGTCAGGGATCACTGATAGCAAAGATAGATAAAAAACAGCTTGGCAAACTGTGTATACTGATTGCTGCATGGCAGATGACAGCACTGTTCGTCGGAAGTTATCTGTCAGGAATTTTGTATCGCAATACTATAACGCACAATGAAAAAGTGACTGGATTTGTCATTGCAGCAGCCATCTTTTTCTGCCTGGGAGTGCGGCTGGTTGCAAAAGCCATAAAAAACGAGCGGATCATAGAGCACTGTGAGCAGAAACTCGGCTGGAAACATCTGCTTGCAATTGCAGCAGTTACCAGTAGTTATACCCTGCTGACGGGTATAGCATTTGGTTTCCTTGGAACAAATCTTCTTGTGATGCTTCTGATGGTTGCGGGACTTACCATTGCGGTTGTCGTGGCTGGTATCTATACCGGATATCATCTGGGATTTGAGCATAAGACAAAAGCATATATTGCAGGAGCGATACTTCTGTGGATCGCGGGAATAGACGTTATCGTAAAACATATTTTGCGGTAGGATAAATCCGGTTTTCGGCTGCCAGAAAAATCTGGCGGCTGGGAACCGGATTTTTTTCGTACGTTGCAACAAGTTTTTTTCTCCGTTATAATGGTAATGTTGGAGGCAGAACAGATGAAAATTTTACTTACGGCGATTAACGCCAAATACATACATTCCAATCTTGCTGTGTATAATCTGCGTGCATATGCCGCACATTATGCGAAAGGCATGACGGCTTCAGACACGGTGGAGATCGGAGAATACACGATCAATAACCAGATGGAAGATATCTTAGAGGGAATTTATAAGGCAAAACCGGATGTTTTAATGTTTTCCTGCTATATCTGGAATATTGCTTATGTGGAGGAACTGGCAGAGGAATTTCACAAGCTGCGTCCGGAAGTGCCGATCTGGGTGGGAGGTCCTGAGGTATCCTACGAGACGGAGAGCTTTTTAAGATGCCATCCGCAGATTACCGGTGTGATGATCGGGGAAGGGGAAAAGACTTTCTGTGAACTGGCAGAGTATTATGCCGGAGAAATACGAAGCAACAAAGAAGCAAAAGAAATAAAAGAAATACAGACAATAAAACAAAGTGTAAATCTCGGAGAAATTGCCGGGATCGTATACCGGAATGAAGAAGAAATCGTTTTTACCGCACCGCGTGAGATGCTTGATTTAAGCGATATTCCATTTTGTTATGATGAAGCAGGCGATTTTAAAAACCGTATCATTTATTATGAATCAAGCCGCGGATGTCCGTTTTCCTGCAGTTACTGCCTTTCCTCCGTGGAAAAGCAGCTTCGTTTCCGCAACACGGAACTTGTGAAGAAGGAACTGCAGTTTTTTATTGACCGGGAAGTTCCACAGGTAAAATTTGTGGACAGGACATTCAACTGCAATCATGCGCATGCGATGGAGATCTGGTCTTACATCAAAGAACATGATAATGGGATCACCAACTTTCATTTTGAAATTTCGGCAGATCTGTTAAAGGAGGAAGAACTTGCCCTGATCGGTACCATGCGGCCGGGACTGATCCAGTTAGAGATCGGTGTGCAGTCGACAAATGGGGCAACGATCAAAGAAATCCACCGTACCATGCAGCTTGAACGGTTAAAGGAAGTTGTGAGAGAGGTTCAGAAACATGAGAACATCCATGAACATTTAGATCTGATCGCAGGACTTCCATTTGAAGATTATGATACATTTGCAAAATCTTTTGACGAGATTTATGAACTTCGTCCAAACCAGCTGCAGCTTGGCTTCTTAAAGGTGTTAAAGGGCTCCTATATGTATGAGCATGCGAAAGAATATGAGATCGCATACCACAGCAGACCGCCTTATGAGGTGCTTAAAACAAAATGGCTGCCTTATGATGATGTATTAAAGATACGCCAGGTGGAAGAAATGCTTGAAGTGTATTATAACAGCGGGCAGTTTGAAGTTACGATGAAAGTACTCGGAGTTTTGTTTAAAAGTGCTTTTTTCCTGTTTCAGGATCTTGGGAAATTTTATGAGAAAAAGGGCTACTTTGGCATGAGCCATGCGAGAATCCGGCGTTCGGAAATTTTGCTTGAGTTCGTGGAAGAAACATTTTCTGCTGACACGGAGAAGGAAAATCTACAGGAAGTGCAAAATCTTTGTGAGATTTCTGATATTATAAAAGAAAGCCTGATCTTTGATCTGTATTACCGGGAAAACTGCAAGAGCAGACCGGCATGGGCAAAAGATTTAAGCACATGGAAACAGGTGACGCGGATATACTGTAAAAATGGAAAGCAGTCCCATGTGGAGTGTTTTTCCTACCGGTTTCCGGATAAAGGAGAGCGTGTATTAAAAGAATTGCCAGAGCGTGCAGAAAAGCCATTATATGCACTGTTTGATTATACAGACAGGGATCCTTTAGATCATCAGGCAAAGGTAACATGGATCATGGAGGACGAAAATGCAGGATTATGTAGTAATTGATCTTGAAATGACAGGTCTGAATGTAAAGACCGATCATATTTTAGAAGTGGGGGCAGTCAAAGTCAGAAACCATCATGCCGTCGATCAGTTTGGTGCAATTTTACGTCAGAATATAAAGATACCGGAAAAAGTAACCGAACTTACCGGAATTACAGAGACGATGGTACAGGAAGGTGCAGAAAAAGAAAATGCCATGAAGCAGTTTTTTGAATTTATCGGAGATGATATCATCGTTGGGCAGAATGTGATTTTTGACTACAGTTTTTTAAAACAGTGGGCAGTCAACCACAATATGCCGTTAGAGCGGAATGCGGTCGATACTTTAAAACTTGCACGGAAATTTTTGCCCAAAGAACAGAAAAAAGATCTGGAAAGTCTGTGTGCATATTTTGGGGTAAAAAGAGAAAATGCACATCGTGCATTTCATGACGCTTACGAAACGTGGCAGGTTTATGAGGCACTCAGGGAACGGTATGAGGAAGAACATGCCGAAGATTTTTTGCCGAAACCGCTTCTTTATAAGGTAAAAAAGCAGACACCGGCAACGGCACGGCAGACGAAATATTTAAGGGAATATGCAGCACATTATCAGATAAAACTGCCGGATGATCTTGCAGAGATGACAAGAAGTGAAGCATCAAGACTTACAGATCAGCTTATTGCCAGACATGGAAAGCTGCAGAGGAAAAAATCAGATTTTAACGGATGATTCCTCGGGGAGCATTGCAGTCAGTTTTTCTACGATCGAACGTTTCATCAGGGAGTCAAGCTGTCCTGCAGATGAAAGGAGTTTACGGATCTGTTCCGTATCACCGGAAGACTGGTAGATCTCAGCTAAAAGCAGATAGTTCTGGCTTAAATCAGAACCAATGCTGATGCCGTATTCTAAAATTGTGCGGGCTTCATTCGTATGACCGAGTTCTATAAGCTGCCCTGCATAGGCAGTGAGAGCCTGGCAAAGTGTGGTAAAATTCTGCTCGTAGTCAGTCAGGGCAGGGAGACTGGCAGTCCCATAGGCGATCTTTAGATCGGTATTGGTCTGCGTGCCCAGATTGACGATCTTTTGTCCGGAAAGAGCCTGCAGAGTTTTTTCATATTTTTTTAATAAATCATTTTCGTACATACCTATTGGAAATTTATCAAAAGGTATGGTAATATAGGGAAGTCCGCTTAAATCCTTTAAACGGGTGTTGTTTGCAATGGATTCTTTTTTCCAGAAACGGTCGGTGGCGCTCTCCTGAGAGCGGATGGAACGTTTGCGGAAAAATGTGAGCAGGCAGATAACTGCAATAAATAAACCTAAAAGTGGCATGTTAAATCCTTTCCGTGCCGTGTTTTTGAAATGGAGGTACATCGATATGTATGATTTCAGTAAAAAGAAAAATAAAAAAGTACTTGCAGCAGTTGTGATCATTCTGGTAGGAACAATGTTACTTACTACTGTACTTGCGGCACTGTTGTAATAAATCTGTTCATGTAAAATATACTAAAAACAGGGCAAACAGTCAAATATATTCGTGGTAATGCATCTTGAAAAAGAGGGCAGTTGTGATAAAATGAACAACAAAGATTCAGTAAAAGCAATAGTTTCAGAGGGAAAAGATGAAAAAAACAGGTAAGATATTAACAGCTCTGGGGTTAGCCATGGCATTTGGCTTCATTATGAATCCGACGCAGGCAAAAGCGGAAGATACAGACCGTATCGCAGAGGGAGTTTATATTGGCAATATTGATGTTGGCGGCATGACAGAGCAGGAAGCTCTGAGTGCAGTGACTGATTATGTAAATAATGCAGGGGAAGCAGTATTTACACTGACTGCGGGAGAGCGCAGCACACAGGTGAAAGCATCGGATCTTGCACTTGAGTTTACCGATATGAACGTTGTTTCAGAGGCGATGGATGTCGGAAAGAGCGGTAATCTGATCAAAAGATATAAGGATAAAAAAGACCTTGAAAATGGCAATGTTGTCATTGATATGGTGTTGAACGTAGATCATGATACGGTTTCTGAGTTACTTGACGAGAAAGCGGATGAGCTTGATCAGAAAGCAGTAGACAACGGACTGGTACGTGAGAACGGTACGTTTAAGATCATTAAAGGATCACAGGGTGTTGAGGTCAATGTGGAAAAGTCGATCGCTGCGATTGAAAATTATGTCAGTGACGGCTGGGACGGACAGGGTGGAAGTATTGAACTGACAGCGGAGATCGTGGAACCTAAGGGAAGTGAAGAAGAGCTTTCTAAGGTAAAAGACCTGCTTGGTGGATTCAATACGAATTACAGTTCTTCCACTCAGAACCGCTGTGATAATATTGCAACAGCAGCTGATAAGATCAACGGAACTGTTCTGTATCCGGGAGAAGAGTTTTCTGTATACGAGACGATCGGACCGTTAGATGCAGCAAATGGTTATGAATTAGCAGGAGCCTATGAGAACGGACAGACGGTGCAGTCATATGGCGGTGGTGTCTGCCAGGTTTCAACGACTTTATATAATGCAGTTATATTAGCGGAGCTTGAAGTTACGGAGCGTTCAAACCATTCTATGATCGTTACCTATGTAAAGCCATCTATGGATGCTGCGATCGCAGGTGATTATAAGGATTTAAAATTCGTAAATAATCAGGATGTACCGATCTATATTGAAGGATATACTTCCGGGAAAAATGTTTATTTCAATATTTACGGGGAAGAGACAAGACCTGCAAACCGCAAGGTAACATATGAGAGTGAAGTTGTGTCGGAGCAGGATCCGGGTACACAGTTTGTGGCAACCGGAGATCCGGTAGGAACGATGAGTGTATCACAGGGAAAACATGTCGGATATGTGGCACAGCTTTGGAAAGTTGTTACGGTAGACGGTGTGGAAGAAAGCCGCGAAGTATTTAATAAGAGTACTTACAAAGCATCACCGAAGATCGTCAATGTTGGAACCGCGTCAGAAGATCCGAATGCATCAGCGACGATCGGCGCTGCATTAGCGACCGGTGACGAGGGGACTATCTATGCCGCAGTGGCTCAGTTTACGGCAGCGGCATCGACTACACAGGAACAGCCGGCTGAAAACCAGTCTGCAGAGGAGCAGGCAATCGTCGGAGACGGACAGGTGGATGTCAGCGGAGATAACGGCGGAAATGGTCAGTAATTTATTATAAGAAACAAAAAGAGGCTGCCTCGTAAGAGACAGCCTATAACTATAAACAGGAATGGAGTTTGCAATGAAGATTGGAAAAGTACCGGAGAATGTGCTCAAACGCTCCGTATTTAAACAGATACATACCAAAAGACCGGAGGTTGTCTTAGGCGCCGGTGTGGGAGAGGACTGTGCGGCGGTCAAGCTGGCAGAGGATGAGACACTTGTGATGTCAACAGATCCGATCACAGGAACGGCACAGGATATCGGTACGCTTGCGATCCAGATCACAGCAAATGATCTTGCCAGTGCGGGAGCAGAGCCTGTCGGTGTGCTGCTTACGGTCTTACTTCCACCAGAGGTTGAGGAACCGGAGTTAAGAGAGATGATGCAGCAGGTAGAGGCAGCATGTGCGAAAGCAGGTGTGCAGGTCATGGGCGGTCATACGGAGATCACTGCAGTTGTAAATCAGCCGGTCATTTCCGTATGTGGTGTTGGAAAAGTAAAAGACGGATGTGTGATCTCTACCGGCGGGGCAAAACCGGGAATGGATATCCTTGTGACAAAATGGATCGGGATCGAGGGAACATCCATCATTGCAAAGGAAAAAGAAAAAGAACTGTTAACGAGATTTTCTGCACCATTTGTTGAAAATGCAAAAAAACTGGACGTATATTTATCCGTACTTTCAGAGGCTGCAGTCGCCGTTCGGTCTGGCGTTAGTGCTATGCATGACGTCACAGAGGGCGGTATCTTTGGTGCACTCTGGGAAATGGCAGAAGCATCTGGCGTCGGACTTGAAATCGATTTAAAAAAGATTCCCGTTCGTCAGGAAACAATCGAGATCTGTGAATTTTTCGGAATCAACCCATATGAACTGATCTCAAGCGGTTCTATGCTGATGGCAGCAGCCGATGGCAATCTGCTGGTAAATGAACTGAAAAAAGCAGGAATACCGGCAACAATTATCGGAAAAGCAACAGCCGGAAATGACAGAGTTTTATTAAATGAGGATGAGAGACGGTTTTTAGAACCGCCTAAGACGGACGAATTATATAAGGTAGTATCATAACAATAGATTGTGCATTTAGCGGGAAAATCTATTGTCAGAAATTAAGATAGTGCTCAAAAGAGTACAAATTATGGAGGATATCATGCGCGAAAAGATTTTAACGTTTATAGAGAAGAACAGCAGAATAGATTTAAAGGAACTGGCAATTATTTTAGGCGTGGATGAGGCTGCCGTGGTAAATGAGCTTCAAAAGATGGAAGAAGAGCATATCATCTGCGGATATCATACCCTGATCGACTGGGATAAGGCAGGCATTGAAAAGGTAACTGCCTTAATCGAAGTGCGTGTCACACCACAGCGTGGAATGGGATTTGACAAGGTGGCAGAGCGTATCTACAACTATCCGGAAGTAAATTCTGTTTATCTGATCTCAGGCGGTTTTGATTTTATGGTAACGATCGAGGGAAAAACACTGCGTGAGGTTTCACAGTTTGTCTCCGATAAACTTTCACCGCTTGACTCTGTTTTAAGCACAAAGACGAACTTTATTCTGAAAAAATATAAAGACCACGGAACCGTTATGGCAGAACCGGCAAAAGATGAAAGGATAGAGATGTAATATGAGAGATCCGTTAAATAAAACAATCACAACGATTCAGCCGTCCGGGATCCGTAAGTTTTTTGATGTAGTGCATGAGATGAAGGACGCTATCTCCCTTGGTGTCGGTGAACCGGATTTTGATACACCGTGGCATATCCGCGACGAGGGTATCTATTCCCTGGAAAAAGGAAAAACACATTATACCTCAAATGCAGGTTTAAAAGATTTAAAGATTGAAATCGACCGCTATTTAAACAGACATTACGGAGTGTCTTATGACGTGGATCATGAGATCATGGTTACGATCGGGGGCAGTGAGGCGATCGATGCGGCTATGCGTGCCATGTTAGATCCGGGAGATGAGGTTTTGATCCCACAGCCAAGCTATGTATCTTATGTGCCTTGTGCCATTTTAGCAGGTGCAGTGCCGGTCATCATTGAGTTAAAGGCAGAAAATGAGTTCCGTCTGACACCGGAGGAATTAGAGGCTGCGATCACGCCGAAGACAAAACTTTTAGTGCTTCCGTTCCCAAACAATCCGACCGGTGCGGTCATGGAAAGATCCGATCTTGAGAAAATTGCGGAAGTGATCAAAAAACACGATATTTTTGTGCTGAGTGATGAGATATATTCCGAGCTTACTTATCTTGAAAAACATGTAACGATCGCATCTTTACCTGGCATGTGGGAGCGGACGATCGTGATCAATGGATTTTCAAAATCACATGCCATGACAGGCTGGCGTCTCGGATATGCATGCGGACCGCGTGTGATCATCGGGCAGATGTTAAAGATCCATCAGTTTGCGATCATGTGTGCACCGTCTACAAGCCAGTATGCAGGTGTTGAGGCTCTCAAAAACGGAGATGAAGATGTGGCACAGATGAGAGAGGAGTATAATGGCAGACGCCGTTATCTGCTTCATCGTTTTAAAGAAATGGGACTTTCCTGTTTCGAGCCATTTGGTGCATTTTATGTATTTCCATGCATCAGTGAGTTTGGCATGACATCCGAGCAGTTTGCAACAAAGCTTTTAAATACAGAGAAGCTTGCAGTCGTTCCTGGAACTGCATTTGGTGACTGCGGAGAGGGATATATCCGCATTTCCTATGCATATTCACTGGAGAATCTGAAAGAGGCGATGAATCGCATGGAAGCATTTATTCAGGGACTGAGAAAACAGAGTGAAAAATAGGCTGCTATTTACATTGTTGTCTGTTTCTACGCAGAAATAAGGAGTATTATGGCAAAGTTAAATATTGTATTATACGAGCCGGAGATTCCGGCAAATACAGGAAATATCGGAAGAACCTGTGTTGCAACAGGGACAAGACTCCATCTGATCGAGCCGCTGGGATTCCATCTTGACGAAAAGTCAATAAAACGTGCCGGAATGGATTACTGGAGTGAACTTGATGTGACGACTTACGTGAACTGGGATGATTTCTGTGAGAAAAATCCGGGTGCAAAGATTTATATGGCAACGACCAAAGGACGTCATGTTTACACAGAGGTTTCTTACGAACCGGACTGCTATATTATGTTTGGAAAAGAGAGCGCAGGGATTCCGGAGGAGATTTTAAAAGCGAATCCGGATACCTGTGTGCGGATTCCGATGATCGGGGAGACACGTTCACTGAACCTGTCAAATTCCGTTGCGATCGTGCTCTATGAGGCACTCAGACAGAATCAGTTTGACCATATGAAGCTGCAGGGCGAACTGCACAGACTGCGCTGGGACGACTGATACGGGAAGGATAAAAACAGATGGGAATTATTAAGGCAAAACAGCTTGTGCATGAGTATATCAGACGTGATGAAGAGGGAAATGTAGAGTCGATCCAGACTGCCTTAGATCACGTGGATCTGGATGTAAAGCAGGGAGATTTTATTGCGATTTTAGGGCATAACGGTTCCGGTAAATCTACGCTTGCGAAGCATATCAATGCACTGTTAGCCCCGTCCGAGGGAAGTCTCTTTGTGGACGGCATGGATGTTTCAAAAGAAGAAAATGTCATTCCGGTGCGAAAAACCGCCGGAATGGTTTTCCAGAATCCTGACAACCAGATCATTGCGAGCGTAGTAGAGGAGGATGTCGGATTCGGACCGGAAAATATCGGTGTGCCGACAGATGAGATCTGGCAGCGTGTGGAGGAGAGCCTAAAGGCGGTCGGCATGTTAAAATACCGCCATCATTCACCGAATAAGCTCTCCGGTGGACAGAAACAGCGTGTTGCGATCGCAGGCGTTGTTGCGATGGAGCCAAAATGTATCGTGTTAGATGAGCCGACGGCGATGCTTGATCCGAACGGAAGAGCAGATGTCATCCGTACTGCACATGAACTTAATGAGAAAAAGGGTGTCACGATCATTCTGATCACACATTATATGGAAGAGGTAGTCGGTGCTGATAAGGTGATCGTAATGGATAAGGGAAAAGTTGTCATGCAGGGAACTCCGCGTGAGATTTTTTCACAGGTCGGAAAACTCAAAGAATACAGGCTTGATGTACCGCAGGTTACGATCCTTGCGGACTTGCTCAGACAGTCTGGACTCGATATTCCGCTTGGCGTGCTGACGAGGGAAGAACTGGTCGGACATATCCTTAGGATTGCACAGATTGACTAAGAAATGAGGATGAACATGTCAATTATTTTAGATAAAGTGAATTATGTATACAGCGAGGGAACTGCGTACCAGATTCAGGCGTTAAAGGATGTGAATTTAACGATCGAGGATGGACAGTTTATCGGTGTGATCGGGCATACCGGTTCCGGTAAATCAACTCTGATCCAGCATCTGAACGGACTGATGAAAGCCACATCCGGAACGATATATTTTCATGGTCAGGATATTTATGAGGATGATTTTGATCTGCGTGAGCTAAGAAACCGTGTTGGTCTGGTATTCCAGTATCCGGAGCACCAGTTGTTTGAGACAACCATTTTTGATGATGTGTGTTTTGGACCGAAAAATCAGGGATTATCAAAAGAAGAGGCAGGACTTAGGGCATTTGAGGCTCTGCGAAGTGTCGGACTGCCGGAAGAACTGTATTACCAGTCTCCGTTTGATCTTTCCGGTGGACAGAAACGTCGTGTTGCGATCGCGGGCGTGCTTGCGATGAAGCCGGAAGTACTGATCCTAGATGAGCCGACAGCAGGACTTGATCCGGCAGGACGTGATGAAATTTTAGATCTTGTGGAGCGGATGCACAGGGAGCGGGGCATTACGGTTATTCTGGTATCACACAGCATGGAGGATGTCGCAAAATATGTGGAGCGGATTATCGTAATGAATCATGGAAGCGTGATGTTTGATGGCGCGCCGAAAGAAGTGTTCCGCCATTATAAGGAGCTTGAATCAGTTGGTCTTGCGGCACCGCAGGTGACTTACCTGATGCATGAACTGAAGGAAAAAGGTCTGAATGTTGATACAGATGCCACGACAGTAGCAGAGGCGAGAGCGTGTCTGCTTGAGGCGCTGACCGGGATTGATTCCGGAAAAACAGACTTTCATATGTAACGGTTCGGAGGAAGAAGATGTTAAGAGATATTACACTGGGCCAGTATTATCCGGCGGATTCCGTCATTCATAAACTGGACCCGCGCGTAAAACTGTTTGCTACATTTATTTATATTATTTCATTGTTTTGTTTTAAAGGGATTGCGGCATTACTTGTTGCGACTGTATTTTTGGTCTTCTGCATTAAGTCATCGAAGGTTCCGTTTAAGTTTATGGTAAAGGGGTTAAAGGCAATCGTGGTGCTGATGCTGATCACGGCGGCTTTTAATCTTTTCCTGACACCGGGTACACCGATCGTGAGTTTCTGGATCTTTAAGATCACAGCAGAAGGTGCGCAGAATGCGATTCTGATGGCGATCCGGCTGACTTACCTGATTCTTGGTACTTCGATCATGACACTTACAACAACGCCAAACCAGCTTACGGATGGTCTGGAAAAATCATTGATGCCTTTGACAAAAATCGGTGTTCCGGTACATGCGATCGCAATGATGATGTCGATCGCACTTCGTTTTATTCCAATCCTCATCGAGGAGACGGACAAGATCATGAAAGCACAGATGGCAAGAGGTGCTGATTTTGAGAGCGGCAATCTGCTACAGAGAGTGAAAAATATGATTCCTCTTTTAGTACCGTTGTTTGTTTCTGCGTTCCGCCGCGCCGATGACCTTGCGATGGCGATGGAGGCACGCTGCTATAATGGCGGTGAGGGCAGAACCAAGATGAAACCGCTGCGTTATGCGGGTGTGGATCATAAGGCATATGTGCTTGTGATCGGATATTTTGTGGTTATTCTGTTGTGCAGATTCTTTTTACCGTTTCCGCAGTAAATTTTGTTGCATGAAGCTGCAAAATATAAGCAGCTTTGTGCCACAGAAACAAATAGATAGTTATGGAAGCAGACACGGCAGGCTGCTTAGAAATGGGGACAGGATCAGTATGCGTATAAAAATGGTTGTGGCGTATGACGGCACAAATTACAAAGGATGGCAGGTGCAGCCGAACGGTATCACGATAGAGGAAGTGTTAAATAAAAATCTCTCGAAACTTTTGGGGGAAGAGATCGTGGTGAGCGGTGCAAGCCGGACGGATTCCGGGGTACACTCACTTGGAAATATTGCGGTGTTTGATACGAACACGAGGATGCCGGCAGATAAGATTGCATTTGCCCTGAATCAGAGACTGCCGGAGGATATTGTGGTGCAGGGATCATGTGAAGTGGAGGATGGCTGGCATCCACGTTATCAGAACAGCAGAAAGACTTACGAATACCGCATCTTAAACAGGACATTCCGTATGCCTACAAGACGGCTGGATACTTATTTTTACCATTATCCGCTGGATGTGGAAAAAATGAAAAAGGCGGCATCTTATCTGGTGGGCGAGCATGATTTTAAGAGTTTCTGTGCGATCGGTGCACAGGTAAAAACGACGGTGCGTACCATTTATGCCTGTGATGTGGAAAAAGATGGGGATATCATTACGATCCGTGTGACCGGGAATGGTTTCCTTTATAATATGGTACGGATCATTGCAGGGACGTTAGTGCAGGTTGGCGGTGGCGCGGTTGAACCGGATGAAGTGGGAGAGATCCTTGCAAAAAAAGACCGCAGTGCGGCAGGACCTACGGCACCGGCACATGGACTTACGATGATGGGGATCGAGTTTGAGTAAGCAGGATAACGGAATATTTTAAAATACGGCTGAAGTCAGTCAGCTTAGAGAAGGCTCACCTAATTCTTCTAAGAGGGCATTGGCATCGATCACGGACAGCTTTTTTTCTATGGCAAAAATGAGGATAGAGTCACGTTTGCTTTTAGAATAGAGCTGTCCTTTTTTTGTGAGCGTGAGAGCACGCTGCGTTTCCAAAAGATCGAGCTTTAGCGCAAGGCAGAGAGAAATAACCTTATCACGGGAGGGACTTCGTCTGCCGTCTAAGATCTGATAGCCGTAATTGCGCTGTATCTGGGCTGCGGCGATCAGATTTGCAGCGGTTATATTGTGGGCTATCATCTGTTCGTTCAGATATTCCGGAAAAGTCGAGACGGCTGCCATTTCCGGAAGTGTATCGGTATATTGTTTTAATTCAGCCGTATTTTTGGTGGAAGTGAGAAGTTTCATTAATTCGTCTGTCGTTTGCTGTTTCATAAGGTCTCCTTGAATTGTTGTCCAAAAAATAATAAAATACATTTATATGATTATACAGATGCCATCAGGTAAAAAGAGTAAGGTTGTTTTACTGTCCGACATCTATCATAGCGTGTTATACAGATGAATGCAAGAAACTGGTGGAAAGTCATATGCTGCTTGAGGAAGAATACCGTCTGTCGGAATATGTGGATCTTGGCAGGCTGAATGAGAATGAAAAAGTACATATCGTAAGGAATAAAGTAAATGGTGTCATTGGTGTAAGAAAGTATGTTGCACCGGATTTGAAGGAGATTTATCTTTTTTTAAAGAAAAATCCGAATCCATATATACCGCAAATTTATGAATGTATCCAGACAGAGACGAATCTGATCGTGATCGAGGAATATTTAAGCGGAAAAAATTTGGAAGAAATGCTGCGGGAAAAATTTTTTTCGGAGAGGGAAGCAGCAGAGGTCATAATCTGTCTGTGCAGGGCACTTCATCCTTTACATAATGCGAAAATGCCGGTCATATGCAGAGATCTGAAAGCAGAGAATGTGATCATCACCAATGAGGGAGAAGTAAAGCTGATTGATTTTGATATTGCAAGGATTTACCAGCCGGGCAAGTCAAAAGATACCGTTATGATGGGAACGGAAGGCTATGCAGCACCGGAGCAGTTCGGATTCGGGCAGACAGATGCGAGAACTGATATTTATGCGATGGGTGTACTGCTTAATTATATGCTCATGCGTTGTTTTCCTCTGGAAAGGATAACGGAGGGGCGTTTAAAACCGGTGGTATTAAAATGCATCAATTTAAATCCAAAAGACAGGTATCAGAATGTGGATGAACTTGAAACTGCTGTAAGCGGTGCAGTGAGTGCGTCTTACAATATGGAAAATGTGAGTATTTATAAGCCGCCTTTTTATAAAATACCCGGTTTTCAATCTGGAAAACTGTGGAAAATGATCGTTTCTGTTTTGGGGTATGCATTTGTTACATATTTCTTCTGGTCGTTAGAATTGAGTGGCAGTAAGGGGCAGCCGCTCGCGGCTAAAGAGCTTACACTGGAACGTTTTGTACTCTGGCTGTCACAGATCGTATTTATATTTTTTGTCTGCGACTATATGGGGATACGGAGAAATATACCGGTTGTAAACAGCAAAAAACGGATCATAAGACTGATCGGTTATGTGGCTGCGGAATTTATTTTTATTTTTGCAGCAGCTGTGATATGTGTAACCTTAGAAGCGATATTATTTTAAAGGAACAGAGAAAATGTATGCACAGAGCATACCAAAAACGAAATAAATATGGTTAAGATGAGAGAAGCATAAGACAGAAGCTGTTTTACGCTTCTTTCTTTTTATCCTGTTGAGACAGATATTCCTTTAATATCATATTGATGTATTGGGAAAAAGAACGGTCATCCTGTTCTGCGAGGAGTTTTAACTGTTCGATAACATCTGAATCAAGTGTAATGCTTACTTTATTTTTTAATGGTTTCATAGATAACCTCATTTCTTCTTTTATATTTTATATATACGATAAATGGTTGACATATACCACTAAGTAGGATAAAGTAGCATAAAGTAGGATAATATAAAGCACAGGAGGAAAATCCTCTGCTCACCAAAGGGTTCGGATTTTGCTCTGCAAAACACAGGAGGAAAATCCTCTGCTCCTGCAAAGGCAGTCGCATTTTGCTCCGCAAAACACAGGAGGATTTGAAATGGAAAAGGGAACAAAGGTATGTAAGTATTGCAAGACGGAGATACCAAAAGACGCGAAGGTATGCCCGAACTGCAGAAAGAAACAGGGTGGCATCGGTAAATGGATCGTGATCGCTGTGATCGTGGTTGCACTTATTGCAGCAATTTCGGGTGGTGGAGAGGATAAACCGAAAAAAGTGGAGAATGATCCGGTGCAGAATACTACGGATAATAAGACGGATACAGAAAAAAATATGACAGAAGATACATCTGCCGGACAGGAGAATAGCGAGAAAGATATATTTGGCATTGGCGAAACCGCGGAAATGAATGATGTACAGGTTACAATGGTCAACTATACGCAGAATAGTGGATCAGAGTATAATAAACCATCGGATGGAAATGAGTTTGTTCTGGTAGAGTTTGAGATTGCCAATAATTCTGATTCTGAAATAAATATAAGCAGTATGGCAAGTTTTGAAGCGTATGCGGATGATTACGCATTAAACTATTCACTGAACGCTCTTTTGGAGAAAAACGATGCAAATCAATTAGATGGAACCATTGCAGCAGGGAAAAAAATGAATGGTGTAATAGGATATGAGGTTCCGGCAGACTGGAAAACAATAGAAATTCATTTTAAGGATAATGTCTGGAGCAGTAATAAATTTAAGTTTGAAATCATAAAATAGGCAGGAAAAAGTTTACAGTAAGGCAAAAAAAACTTGACACACAAGGCGTCGTGTACTATACTATTTAAGTCTGTGATAGTGAAGTAATGTCAATCCAAAGCCCCGGAGCGACATTTAAGCTATAAACAATTTATTGAATACCAAGCGGTGTGTCCTGGACATTCACATTGCAGCGGTGTTCCGTAACATTATTTCTAGGAGGAAGATCAATGAAAACTTTTATGGCTAGCCCAGCTACCATTGATAGAAAATGGTATGTAGTTGACGCTGAAGGTATGACATTAGGACGTTTAGCATCTGAAGTTGCTAAAGTATTAAGAGGAAAGAATAAAGCAATCTTTACACCGCACATCGACACAGGTGATTATGTAATCGTTGTTAACGCTGAGAAGATTAAAGTAACTGGTAAGAAATTAGACCAGAAAATCTACTACAATCACTCTGATTATGTAGGTGGTATGAAAGAAACTACCTTAAAAGAAATGTTAGCAAAACATCCGGAAAGAGTTATTGAGCACGCAGTAAAAGGCATGCTTCCAAAAGGACCTTTAGGAAGAGAGATGTATACAAAATTATTCGTATACGTTGGACCGGATCACAAGCATGCAGCTCAGAAACCTGAAGCTTTAACATTTTAATTAGGAGGGAAAAACAGTGGCTAATACAAAGTATTACGGAACAGGAAGAAGAAAATCATCTGTTGCCAGAGTATATTTAGTACCAGGTACAGGTAAAGTTACCATCAATAAAAGAGATATGGATGAGTATTTCGGGTTAGAGACATTAAAGGTTGTTGTTCGTCAGCCTTTAACAGCTACCGAGACAGCTGATAAATTCGACGTTTTAGTAAACGTTCGTGGTGGTGGATACACAGGACAGGCAGGAGCTATCCGTCATGGTATCGCTCGTGCGTTATTAAATGTAGACGCTGACTACAGACCAGTATTAAAGAAAGCAGGATTCTTAACACGTGATCCTCGTATGAAAGAGCGTAAGAAATACGGTCTCAAAGCAGCTCGTCGCGCTCCGCAGTTCTCAAAGAGATAATTCAAGAACAAAAATCAGTCCCACAGATTCAAGGTATTCCTTGGATTTGTGGGATTTTTCTTTTTGTCCGTTTTTATGAATTTTTGTCTGTTAGTAACAAGTTAGAAACAAATTAGTAACACTGAATCAGGTGTCTTGTGCAAGACTTTTGTTGTCTTGTGCAAGACATTTTCTGATTTCCAGTTTTGTCTTGCAATGAACTGTTCTTCCATCCTTGAAGATGACATCATATCCATCATGTGTGTTGCCTTTGATTGTCAGAATCTTTTTCCTGGACTTTTCTGCAAGCTGCATATTATCATCATTGATTGGATTCTTGTGCGTCCCACAAAGTTTTGATTTCCTTCTTGCTGAATGGTTTTCTGTCAAATGAATTTGGGTTTCCTGGCTTGCTAATGTCCACATATTTGACTATACAGGAACAAGTGCAAGATGCGGATATTATGTTGACCGCTTTACAAATTGCATACAGGGAATTGGAAAGGAGACAGACTAAGGAACTTGATGAAAAGCGGTCAGAACTTCAATCGGTAAAACAAGAGCTGGAAAGCATGACAGATAAAGCAAATAAAGCAGTAGAATTGCTTGATACGATCAATGCTTTTGTATCATCATTCAGATTATTTGCACCGATAATAGAAGAATATGCCAATCAGGTTGAATCGGATAAGACGATTGAAGCAGGTAATTCATTTAGAGGAATACTTAGTGAATTAGGCAAACTGCTGGAGAATTTCAAGGAGCTGATAAAAGAAGGAATCTGCTGGTTTCAAAGGCTTATGAGGTGGAAAACTTCTAAGGGTGAAGTGGCTCCGGTATTCATAGAGAAAAGCAATGGATATTCATAATCGGTGTATGGATATATGAATGTGGAGACTAGGGAATATTACAGCAAAGAGACAATTCAGTGGGAAATTAAGGCTGGTAACCGGACAGGGACAGTAGAGCAGATGGATGCTAATGTTGTGGCTATGGCTAGGGATTTGCAGAAAATATTGAGGATTGGAACGGAGCAGAAGAGGTTGTGGGAGGCGTATGATGGGGAGATAAAATTTATGATAGAACTTGTGTTCGACTTATGACGGTGATATAATATAAAAGAGTCAAACACAAGTTCCGTTGCTATTATTCAATATATCGAATATAATATAAAAAGTTAAGTTAAGAGGTATATAGGATAGCAATTTAGGCAATGAAAAATGTACATTTAGCAAAGAATAATACAAATATTGTGTTTTGAAAATAGAATAGATGTAGTATTTACATTTGATGGTAATTGGACAATATCAGATAATAAGAAATATAAAAAGGAGATATGAAATGTTTGAAAAACTTATAAATCAAATAAAAGAACTTTCTACAATAGATTTCAAGGAAGCAACTGAGAAAATAAGAAAATATATTGATGAAATATCAGAGGAAGATTTCAAAGAAATCGTAAAGCAGATAGGTACTATTCCTGAAAATATTGAACATGATTCTACAGAAGAAAAATTATATTCAAAGGCTTCGGATATAGTTTTAGCAAGATGTTTTAGATTGTTAGGGTTGGCATCGAGGGCTTTGGATGAAAGAGCAGATAGTGCTGATATATTGGCAGAAAGTATTTCGGGATATAAATATAGCTTAGTTGCTGATGCAAAATGTTTTAGATTGAGTAGAACAGCAAAGAATCAGAAAGATTTTAAAGTGAGTAACTTGAGTGATTGGCGTGGTTCTGAGAATGAATATGCTGTTTTAGTAGCACCATATTTTCAATACCCACAATCTACTAGTCAAATATATTCAAAAGCTCTCGAAAATAATGTATGTTTGTTGTCTTGGGAACATATATCTATTTTACTTGAAAAAAATGTAAAAGAGACAGAATCATTATCTTTGGAATCATTATGGAATGCCTCCCAAATGATAGCAAGAGATAAATCATTAAGTTTTGCTAATGCTAAATGTTGTTTTTTACCTAAAATGGATGTTTATGTTGCAAAGAAAATAGGTTTGCCAGAAGCGCAATATAGAAGTATGTTAAATGATTATAAAAGATTAATTACATATAGGGGGAAAACAGAAATATCATATTGGAATGGTTGCATAGAGGAAATAAAGAAATTTACCAAAGAAAAAGCAATAGAAGAATTAATTAAAGCAAAGAAATTACAGGAAAAAATAAATGCTATTTCACAGTATATAGATAAATTGAACAGGTAGGTGAATATTGATGGGCAGAGTTGAATTGGGAGATTCAATACAATTAATAAAGAGTGTGGATACAGAATCTGTGCATTTGATATTGTCTGATATTCCATATGGAATTAATTACGATAAATGGGATGTTTTACATAATAATACAAATAGTGCACTGTTAGGGAAAAGCCCAGCTCAAGAAAAAAGTGGGACAATTTTTAAAACTAGAGGCAAACCATTAAATGGATGGGCTCAATCAGATAAGAATATTCCGATTGAATATTATCAATGGTGCTCATCATGGGCGGAAGATTGGTTGAGAGTATTGAAACCAGGTGCAAGTTGCTTCATATTTGCAGGACGGAGAATGGCTCATAGATGTATTTGCGCAATGGAAGATGCAGGTTTTATTTTTAAAGATATGATTGCGTGGGAGAAAGACTCGGCGGCATACAGAGCACAGAGAATTAGTTGTGTTTTTGATAGAAGAAATGATGAACAGAATAGTTTGGCATGGGAAGGGTGGAAAATAGGAAATCTTCGTCCATTATTCGAACCAATACTGTGGTTCATGAAGCCCTATCCGCAGGGAACTACTTTGACAGATAACATAACTAAATATGAAGTTGGCGCATTTAATGAAAATAAGTTAAAAGAATTAACTACTCTGAATGAAGGTATTGAAGTATGCTCTAATATCTTAAAAGTAAAAACTCAAAAAACTGATAGAGGATTACATCCGACACAAAAAGCAGTGGAATTAATGGAAATACTTATTTCATTAGTTACTAAAGAAGGACAGACAGTGTTAGATCCGTTTTGCGGATGTGGTACAACATTAGTCGCAGCAAAAAGATTAAAAAGGGAGTATATCGGTTTTGAGATAAATGAGGAATATTACAACAATATCTTATTAAGGATGGATGATAATGAATAAAATACAGGTTGGTTTTTCCACACCATTAAATGATGGAGATACAGAAAATACTACTTTAGGATGCAGGTATACAAATCCTGATATTTGCTGAAGTAATGGTATAGTTGGAATATGTGCTTTTGAATCTGAAGATGGTATATGTAAAAAACATTGCGTGCATGGAGAAGAAAGTATAATCAATTAGCTAACGATGAGAAGAGAACAGAATTGTAATATAATAAAATTATTTTTGTGGCAAAAGGGATGAAAAAATGCAATTATCTGATTTTATACGAAAATTCCGTAATCACCCATTGTTATTTGTAGGTACAGGAATGAGTCTAAGATATTTGGGAAATTCATATTCTTGGGACGATTTGCTGAAAAAAATTTGCTTTGAATTAAAAGGTAATAATGAATATTATCATATGTATTTGATGAATGTATTCCTAAGAAAAGCGGACTCAATGAAAGACCTAAATACTATAATAGAATAAAGAGGGGATTTAAGTATTTTGATAGTATGTTGATTTGTGTATATCCTAATTATATTAGTGGATGTTTTTATAGGAGAAAAGCATTGTTAGAATATTTAATTGGTCAGAAATATGTAGATTTGTTGTTTGAGCAACTTGATTAGATATAAATATTAAGTGGTAAATAATTGAGAGCGATTGTGTATATTGGATGAATAGTTCTTGGAATCTGTGGGCAGTGTTACGCATACAACAGATATGTAGCTCTACCATAAAGTCACACTCGATTTTTACCCCATTTTATGGCATAATATGTCGAAAAAGATTAAGAAATTCTTGATTTTATGCCAAAAATATTGTTTTTTGCGATAGAGATATTATAATAAATATGCAATCTGACACAGAATACAAAAGAAGGGGAGAAATACAGGATGACAAGTACACAATATATAAGAGCAAACCAGAAAGTATACAATGTCGTGATGGCGCAGCTGATCGTAATGACATTTTTATCAGTAGCGGCATGTCTGACCGGATTTAAGATTACAGTGGCGATTCAGGCAGTGGCAACAGTTGTGGGGATCATAGTTGTGAATACTTATGCGAAGAAGTTCTGGGATGTAAAAAGAGGCGGAGAGATTCTGCTTGGAACAGCAACAGCAGTCTATTTTATTTTCCTTGTATTTAATCATACAAATTTCGTATATGCGTATGCGATGCCGCTTCTGGCAGCAAGTACCATTTATTTAAATGTACGGTTTTTATATATAGGAGGAACGATCGCAGTTGTTGGAAATGTGATCCATATTATTGCACAGATTATCCGTGGAACCGCAGATCCGAGTGAACTTATTTTTGGAATGATCGTGCTTGGCATATTGATCTATGCAGTGCGTGAGACATCTATCCTCCTTACAAAATTTAATGAAGAGAATCTGGAGGTGCAGGCTGCAGCATCCGAAAAGATGCTGGTTACAGCGGAAAATCTGGTGAAACATTTTGATTCTGCGAAAGAAAAATTAGAGACATTAGAGGAAGTGATCAATAATAACAATGAATCTATTTCCAATATTGCCCAGAGCACGGGAAGTACTGCGGAGGCAATCCAGCAGCAGGCATTGATGTGTGAGGAAATCCATAAGAATACGGACAGTGCAGAAAAAGAAACCGAAGCGATGATTGATAAGGCAAATCATACGATGGAGAATGTGGCAGAGGGTGCGAGACTGGTAACAGGATTAAAAAATCAGGCTGACAATGTGGAGCAGGCAAGTAACCAGGCGGCAGAGTCCACCAAACAGGTCAGCAACCGTGTGGAGGAAGTAAAAGGAATTGTTGCGACTATCTTAAGTATCTCCAGCCAGACCAATCTTCTTGCATTGAATGCTTCTATTGAGGCAGCAAGAGCAGGTGAGGCAGGAAAAGGGTTTGCAGTCGTTGCGGAAGAAATCCGTCAGTTATCGGAGCAGACAAAAGATGCAACGAACCGGATTACGGATATCATTCAGGATCTGAATGAAGATGCACAGCATGCGATGGATAGTATGGAACATTCTGCGGATTCAATCCGTGAACAGAACGAACTGATTGAGACAACAAAGAATAAATTTGAGACCATCAATGACGAAATGCAGTCACTGGCAAGTGCAATCGGAGAGATCGAGGGAAGTATGCAGTCCATTTTAAACAGTACAGACACAATTTCCCAGAGTATATCGAATCTCTCTGCAACTGGTGAAGAAATAGCTGCTTCTTCCACAGAAGGACTTCAGACAGCAGAACATGCGGTAGAGGCAATGAAACAGACCAAAGAGATTATTGACGCTACTTATCTGCTGGCGCGGGATTTAGAGACTTATGCAGAATAGATCAGACAGAAAATAACAGTGGGAGGCTGAAAAGTCAGATAGAAATAAGTTACTGTGTGAACAATAACAAAAATGCAGGGATCAGGAATAGAATGAATATTGCATATTGTGAAGATGAAAAGATCCAGTTGGAATATATGGAACAACTGATCAGAAAATGGGCAGATGAAAGGAAAAGCACTGCTATATATTTTGGCTATGGCAGTGCAAAGGAGCTGTTATTTGAGCATCCGGACAGCTTTCCTTTCGATCTGCTCTTTTTGGATATTGATATGGACGGCATGGATGGCATGGCGCTTGCGAAGGAGATACGGAAATGGGATAAAAATCTCCCTATCGTATTTTTGACGAACCGCAGTGAGTATGTGTTTGAAGGGTATGAGGTCGGGGCGTTGCGTTACCTGTTAAAACCGGTGGAAGAATCTAAGTTTTTTTCGCTGTTAGATGATATTTCTTCTGCACTTGGAAAAGAAAAGCATTATCTGATTGAAAATGTGGATGGGGAAACTGTAAAAATTCCAATTGATACCATTTACAGTGTGGAAGCAAAGGGACATTATATCTGTGTGCATACAAGTGCCAGAGATTATGAGTACAAAAAGAATTTTTCTGAGATTGCGGAGAAACTGACAAACAGTCAGTTGGGGCAGGAAAAAGAATTTATCAGTACGCACCGGAGTTTTCTGGTCAGCCTTGCGGCGGTGGAGCGCGTGCAGCGCACAGAGTGCATCCTTTCGGATGGCAGTAGTGTGCCGGTGAGCAGGAATGCATATAAGAGTGTAAATGAAGCGTTTATCCGGTATTATATGGAACATGGGGATATGTGTGAAAAATAAGTTTTTTATTCATAGGAAATTACGTCCTATGAATGAAAAAGCCTTTCAGGCGGGATGTGCACCCCTCGGAGAAGAAGTTTGCTGTAAACAGCAGGAATGAGGAACAAAATGAGGATACCCCTGATTACAAAATATCTGGAAGAAAAGAATATGGAGTACCAGAATGCCTTGCTCGAAAAACAGGTGCAGGAGGTACAGAATATCTATCTTACCATGCGTGGCTGGCGTCACGATTACCACAATCATTTACAGGCGATGAAAGCGTATGTGAAGATGGGACAATATGACAGATTAGAGGAATATTTAGGTCTGTTAGAGCAGGACCTGGATCATGTCAATCAGTTGATCGAGACGGGAAATGTCAATCTGGATGCCATTTTAAATTCCAAAATATCCCTGGCACAGAAAAATGGAATTGATATTGATTATCAGGCAAAATGTCCGGAAATACTAGCCGTCAGTGATATCGACCTGTGTGCCCTGATTGGGAATCTGCTTGATAATGCAGTGGAGTCCTGTGAAAAACTGACCACAGAAAGACCGTTTATAAGACTTTATATCGGAGTACTTAAAAAACAGCTATATATTTCGGTGTCAAATGTAACAAATGAGACAGTGCGGAAAATGGATTCCGAGTATATCAGCAAAAAGCGGGGAAATCACGGGCATGGACTAAAGAGGATTAATCTTGTGGTTGAAAAATATGGCGGCTATATTAACCGGCAGAATGAGCCGGGAGTGTTTGTGACGGAGATCATGCTGCCATTGTAAAAGTTTCTGAAAAAAATTGGGAGAAAATGTGTTTGAATATGGACGATACCGTTGGTGCACGGAAGATAACCTTCCGTGCACTTTTTGTGTTAAAGTGAAAAATAATGATAGAGTGTAAACAAAGAAGTGACATAACGTACAGATGTACCAAAATCACGAAAGTATCAGGGAAAACAGTGGAGATAGATCATTATGAAACTCATCCAGAACGCAGAGTTGTTGTGAGAGACAGACCAATTTATAAGAAGGTGCTGGGGAGCCGTCGGTACTTAGCGACCGTATTCTGGTCGCTTAGTATCCGTTACGAGCGACACGCAGCGCAAGCGTGCCTTCGTTAAATTGGTCTGCCTCTCACGACATCCACAACCTGCATCAGAGTTTCAAAATGATCGAGCCACCACCACCACCCCAAACGAGAGGAGCCACAACATCATGAACCAACCGAAAAAATACACCGCCTTAGCAAGCCAGCATTACATCCTCAGCGAACTATGGCACTACAACAGGTCCACTATCTTTTTTGCCCTTGCAGAGATCATTGCTGAGATTGGCAAAGGCTTTGGCACAATTTTGATTCCATCCATGATCGTAGCATTCTTAGAGCAGTACACAAAAGGTATGATCACCGCAGCAGCTCTGCCCACAGCAATGGCAAAACTTGTGACATTTTTTGTCGGATACAGTATCTGGTGTATGATCACCGGATATCTGAAGCGGAGAAATCAGTTCCAGTACGTTAAATTCCGCTGCGGCAGAATGACCGAACGCTGCTATCAGAAATTTATGTCACTTGATTATGTACAGTGTGAGGATGAAAAAGTCCAGCAGCTTTTAAAGAAAGCAGGAGAGGCAGTCAGCGGAAATTATAGAGGTGTCGAGGGCGTCTTACATTGTGATGTCGAGCTCTTAAAGGAAGCCGGTGCATTGATCCTGTATGCATCCTTAATCTCCGGCGTGTCGGCATGGCTGGTTGTGCTTTTAGTCACAATTTCACTGATCCAGATCTTAAGTTATAAACTGGCAAATAATTATGAATTAAAGCACCGTGATGCAAAGGCAGAACTTACGGTAACACAGGATTATATCGACCGTCAGGCATATACCGTGGAAAACGGAAAAGATGTAAGGCTTTACCAGATGAAAGAATGGCTGAGTGGTCATTACCGGGCTGCAAACAAGAAATATCAGACATTACTTGCAAAAGAAAAAGCCTGTTATTTTGCGGATGATCTGTTTGGACTGCTGCTGCAGCTTGGCAGGGATGTGATCTGTTACGGTTATCTGATCGGGCAGCTGATGCAGGGAATGTCCGTGGCACGTTTTGTGCTTTATATCGGAATTGTCAGTGGATTTTCCACTTATTTTTCGGAACTGACCATGAAGATCAGCCAGATATCAGCCTGTTTAAAACCGGTTGGACAGATGCAGGAATTTACAGAGCTGGAGAATATATATCACCATGGTGAGGGAGTCCGGTTAGAGGATGAGCTGGCGGCAGTAGAGGTTGAATTTTCACATGTCAGTTTTTCTTATCCGGGAACTGATCATAAGATATTAGATGATGTGAGTTTTCATATGAAAAAAGGCGGAAAGATGGCATTGGTCGGCATTAACGGCGCCGGAAAATCAACGATTGTCAAACTGTTATGCGGTTTTTATATGCCGGATGAGGGACATATTTACATCAACGGAACGGATCTTGCCACGATGGATCTTGATGCGTGGTACCGGTCACTTGCAGCAGTCTTTCAGGACGCATTTACCTATTCGTTTTCCATTGCGGACAACGTTTCATGCAGTGTGGGAGAGGACTATGATGAGGAAAAATGCAGGGAGGCATTAAAGGATGCCGGATTGTGGGAGAAGATTCAGAAACTGCCGCAGAAAGAGGAAACATTTATCGGAAAAGAGGTAAGTGAAGATGGAATCCATCTTTCCGGCGGGGAGACACAGAAGCTGATGCTTGCGCGTGCACTCTACAAAGGATGTGCACTTTTACTACTGGATGAGCCGACCGCAGCGTTGGATGCGATCGCAGAAAATGAGATGTATGAAAAATACAATGAAATGCTGATGGGAAAAACGGCGCTTTTTATTTCCCACCGTCTGGCGTCGACGCGGTTCTGTGACCATATCCTGTTTCTGGAAAACGGAAAGATCACGGAGGAAGGAACCCATGAGGAATTGATGAACAAGGGTGGCGGGTACGCCGAAATGTTCCTGGTGCAGAGCAAATATTACAAAGAGGAAGGGGCACAGTCACATGAAGAAGATATGGCATGAATTTACAAGTTTTATAAAGATGATCAGTAAAGGAAAAAAAGATGTGGCTGTTGTTATGGCGGCAGGCGGATTTATGAAAGCGTCCGTTCCGTTTCTGGTATTTTATTTTTCGGCACAGATTTTAAACCATGCGATTGAAGGAGATTATGAGGCATGTGTGAAAAGTGTGGCGGTATTTTTACTGTCACAGTTTGTATGTGAGCTGGTGAACCGGTTCTGCCAGAAACGGATAGAAGTACTCGGAGAAAGCTGCCAGCAGATCGTAAGGCAGCAGATGGCAGACAAAGCATTTGAACTGCAGTATGAAAAATTTGAAAAACAGGAGACGATAGATTCTTTAAGGCGTGCAAAACTTACGGCAGGGGGAAGTGGGGATATTAAAGAGCAGATAGACACCTGTTATCAGATCTTTGTACAGTTTTTTTCCATGTGTTATTCGGTCGTATTTTTCCTGCTGCTGATACTGAAAATCGATGGCGGACAGAAAAAAACATTTTTTGTTTCCTATGGATCAACGCTGCTTTTGATTGTCTTATATGCAGTTATCGTAGCATGTAATCTGTATCTTGGAAAACTGCTTACTGCAAAACAGTATGAATTTATACATGCAAATGACCATAATAACGCATTAGGCAGTTATTTAGGCGGAATCATGACAGATGAAAAAAACAGCAAAGATATCAGACTTTATGGTCTGTCAGGACTTTTTCTGGGAAAATTCCGGCAGAAGATGGAAGGATTTAACATTTATTTACAGATGGGAAAATTAAATGGGAAATTCATAGGTTCGATCGAAGGTATCAATCAGTTTGCAGCAGGAGTCGCCTATCTGCTGGTAGGCATGAAAGCATTAAACGGGATGATCGATATCGGAAATGTTATTTTATATGCGGGTGTCATTTCACAGACCGTTAACTGTATCACGGAATTTGGGTCACAGGTCATTTCTTTTCAATTTTCAGCGGAATATTTAAGTGTTTTTGATGAATTTATACAAAGTCCGGCAATGGATTACGATGGCACACTGCCGATTGAAAAGAGAGATGACGGACAGTATGAATTTGAATTTCATGATGTAAGTTTTGCCTACCCGGACTGTGAGACAAAGGTGTTAAACCATGTCAGCTTAAAATTTAACATTGGTGAGAAAATGGCACTGGTCGGAAAAAACGGTGCCGGGAAAACGACGTTAGTCAAACTGCTCTGCCGCCTTTATGAGCCGACGGAGGGCACGATCACCTTAAACGGCATTGATATCTGGAAATACAATTATGCGGAATACACAAGGGCATTTTCGGTTGTCTTTCAGGATTTTGCGATGTTTTCCCTGCCGGTCGGCGAAAATATCGCTGCAAGCAGCAAGGTGGATGAAGAGAGAGCATGGGAAGTGTTAGATCAGGTCGAACTCTCCGGACGTGTGAGAGCAATGAAAGACGGTTTAAAGACGCAGCTTTACAATAACAATGGTGCAGGAGTCGATATTTCCGGCGGTGAAGCACAGCGGCTTGCCATTGCACGTGCACTTTATAAAGACGCGCCGTTTGTGATCTTAGATGAGCTGACTGCCGCTTTAGATCCGATCGCTGAGGCACAGATTTATGAGAATTTTAATGAGATGGTAAAAAATAAGACTGCTATTTATATTTCCCATCGCATGAGCAGCTGTAAATTCTGTGACCGGATCGTTGTGTTAGATGCCGGAGGTATCGCTGAGATTGGAACGCATGATACACTTTTGGCAGGAAATGGAATCTACGCAGAGCTTTACCGGACGCAGGCGCAGTATTACGCTTAAAAAATCTTAATATTTGCTTAAAATCCCTTATAAACTATATTCAAAAGGAAAATTGTGTTACAATACCAATGATGGCAGTTTATGTGAAGAACTGCCCCCAAAAGAGGAAAAATAAGAGGATGGGAGGCAAAATGTTATGATAAAAAAGAGACTGGAATGGTTAAAGCGCGGTCTGTGCATCACATTGGCGGGTGCTATGATCATCTGTTCCGATACCATGACATTTGCGGCAGAAGCTGCAAACGGACAGGTAGTAGAGCAGGCAGAGAATACAGAAAATGAGACCAGAGTTTTAGCAGATGAGCAGTCAGAGCAGACAAAAGAAAATGGTGAACAGGAGAATCCATCTGAGGTAACAGGACAGACCGAGGTTACGGAAGCAACTGAAACTGAGGAGACAACCGAAGTAACGGAGACAACCGAAGCGACAGAGGTAACCGAGGCTACGGAGACAACTGAAGCGACAGAGACGACCGAAGTTACGGAAGCAACTGAGACGGCTGAAGAGACAGAAGCTACCGAGGAAACAGAGATCAAAGAAGCAGCGGCAAACGGAGTTATTATCAGTAAAAAAGACAGATATGAAGTTGTCAGTGCCGGAGAGACGGTTGCACTTCCGGGATATTCGTTTGAGACAACAGGAGATAACGAGCCGGAGGTCGAGTGGCTGATCGATGACAACAGTGTAGCGGCACTTACCACATCGATGGTAAATGGAAAGCTTACAGGACAGGTAAAGACGCTTACAGCAGGTGTCGCAGTCCTCACACTGCAGGTAAAGGACAATCCAAGTGACAAGGATACATATTATGTTGTTGTAAAACCGGAAAAGGCACCTGCAAACTGCACCGCTGAGACTACATATAATACGGTAAGTCTGAACTGGGCAAAGGCAGCAGATGCAGATGGTTATACCATCACACGAAAAGTGGAAGGCGCAGATACAGAGCAGACGATCGCACATGTGGATGGCGTGGATGCAGTATCATATAAAGATACGGGAGTACAGACGGGGAACATTTATATTTATCATGTATACGCATATACGAAATACACAAACAACGGACAACAGGATTATGCCAATACGGATACATATGCAACCATAAAAGCAGCACCACAGCTTGGAAAAGCTGCATTGACATCGGTTACAGCGGAAGGCTACAGCAGCCTGACACTGAAATGGGAAGAAGTGGATGGTGCAACCGGATATATCGTATATCGTTCCACAGATAAGTCAAAAGTGGATACGCAGATCATGGATATCACGAATGGAGCAGTAAGTTATGTGGATACAGCACTGACAGCCGGAAACACTTATTATTATAAAGTACAGCCATATTGTGTGGTCAATGGTAAAAAGGTTTATGGCGATGCATCCGGTATCCTTTCCGGAAAACCGCTTCCGTCAGCAACAAAACTGACTGCAGAATCAGCAGGTTATAAAGAAGTAAATCTGACATGGAGTGCAGTGGATGGGGTGACAGGTTATGAAGTTTACAGAAAAACGTCATCATCTTCCTACAAAAAGATCGCAACTGTAGCAGGCGAAAAGACAGGTTACAGTGATACAAAGGTTACAGCAGGTACAGCTTATACATACAAAGTAAGAGCATATAAAACGGTTAATGGAAGTCAGGTATATGGAGATTATTCCAATGAATCGACAGCAACCCCTGCTTTAGAGGCACCACAGATCGCACTTAAAAATGCGTCTTACAACAGTGTGACGATCACATGGAATCAGATCAGTGGTGCACATGGTTATAAAATATATCGTTCTACCAAAAAGGACAGCGGATACAGAAAAGTTAAGACTGTCAATGATAAGACAACACTTACTTATACCGATAAAAAATTATCCGTAGGAAAAAAATATTACTACAAAGTCTGTGCATTCCGTACGGTTGGGGATAAGGATGTAGCAGGAAAATATTCTGATGTACAGGCGATCAAAGCAGCACCGGAAGCAGTAACATTAAAATCAGAAGCAGCAGGTGCAACAGCGGTCAAACTGACCTGGAATAAAGTTAACATGCCATCGACCGGTGGCGGATATGCGGTATATCAGATCGTAAACGGTGCTGACCAGCTGCTGAAACGGTGCAGTACAAAGAGCACTTCCTATACGGTGACAGGACTTACACCTGATCAGAAGTACACGTTTAAAGTAGTTTCTTTTGCAAAAGATAAAAATGGAAAAAGAGCATATGGTGGAACTTCAAATGAGCTTACCGCAACACCAAAACTTCTTCCGGTAACGATCGATACGATCAAAGCCGGCAAATATAACAGCGTTGTATTGACATGGAATGTGACTTCTGCCGGGGACGAGGACGGATACATTGTTTATCGTTCAACTTCCAAAAAAGGAAGCTATAAGCAGATCGGAACCGTAAAAAGAAAGAGCGGAGCCATGAACGGATCTTATACAGACAAGACTGTCAAGATCGGTAAAAAATATTATTATAAAGTAGTGACCTATAAAAATATTGCAGGTGGCAAAGTGCTTCGCTCCTCTTATTCGCCTGCAAAAGGAATTACAGCTTCACCGAGTGTCACAACTGTAAAAATTAAATCAGCAGGAAATGAAAGCCTGAAAGTTACATGGAAAAAGGTAAAAGCATCCAAAAACAGCTATGTAAAGGGATATGCAATTTACCGCAGTACTTCCGAAAATGGAAAATACAGAAAGATCAAAACCATCAATAAGGGAACGACGACCTCGTATGTAGATAAAGGACTTGTAACCGGTAATACTTATTACTATAAAGTCCGCACATTCTGTACATCCGGCAGAAAGACAATCTACAGTGATTATTCAGAGCCGGCGTCCATGCAGGTGATTCCGGGAAAACCATCCATTCAGGTAGTTGCGGCAAATTATAACACCATTACGGTCTCCTGGAAGAAAGTAGAAGGGTGTGATGGATATCGTGTATATCGTGCAACAGAGAAAGATGGAAAATATAAATCAGTCAAAACCTGTTCTTCCGTTAATACGCTTTCTTATAAGAACAGTAAGTTAGAGACAGGAAAGACCTATTATTATAAAGTAAGAGCTTATGTGAATAAAAATGGAAAGAAACTATATGGCAATTACTCTGCCGTAAAACAGGCAACACCGGTACTTACAAAACCGACTGGACTGTATGCAGCCTCAATTGCAGAAAACCAGATCAAACTGACATGGAATGCGGTAGATGGTGCAGAAACCTATACGGTACTTAGAAGTACTTCTGAGAATGGAACATACAAGATTGCTACTGAACTTTGTACGACAAACTCTTTTGTTGATTATACCGCTGTAACAGGAAAAACTTATTACTATAAGATATATGCGGTTCGTGGAGCATATGTCAGTGCGACAACGGATTGTGTAAGTGTTATTTCATCAGCACTTGAGGTGAGCACAACGAGTGTGCTGATCAAGACAGGAACGAGTGTGAAAGTAACGGCAACAGCAAAACCATACGGTGTGGTATACTGGACTTCATCTAACTCCACGATTGCAGTTGTTTCTTCTGACGGAACAATTTATGGTTTAAAGGCAGGAACAACGACTGTAAAGGCGTCCGCAAACGGAATCACAAAAGAGATCACAGTAACAGTCAAAGATAAACTTGATACGGAAAACAAGATCATCGATATCTCCAGTGATAACGGTACGGTAGATTTTAATGCCATTAAGGCATCTGGATATGAATGTGTAATGCTCCGTATTTCCAAAGGAACAACAGCAGATGCAAAGTTCCAGACGAATTATAATAATGCAAAAGCAGCAGGTCTTAAAGTTGGTGTATACTGCTATTCCGTGGCGCAGAATGCAGCTCAGGCAAAGAGTGAGGGCGATAAAGTATTAAATATCCTGAATGCACAGAAGCTTGATTATCCGGTTGTGTATGTACTGGATGATATGTCACTGTTATACAACAATGTAACAGCAACGCAGAGAATTGATTTTATCAATGCATTTAAGACGGAGATCATTGATGGCGGTAAACAGTATAAGTTTGCACTTGGAATCAACCAGAAACTTTTACAGCAGTATCCTGGCAAGTATGTGGATACCAGCAAACTTACAGGAACAGATCTGTGGATCATCAATTACCGTGCAGAAAGCCTTGGAAGCGGCTATCAGGGCAAAGGAAATGTTGCAATGTGGAGATATACAAATCAGGGTACGGTAAATGGTGTAAACGGCAAGGTAAATATCAGTATCCGGTATAAGACCTATTAATAAAAATCTTAGGATACTGTTAATCCGCAGGAATGAGGACAGCTATGAAAAGTTATGCAAAGAAAATCATGACAAGACTGGCAGCAGGGGCGATGGCGCTCCTGCTTGCTGTCGGTACGGCTGCAACAGATATGTCTGTGTATGCAGCAGAAACAAAGACACAGGAAAGCATGGCAGAGAAAAGAAAAATCACAGGTTTTGCAGACCTGGCGGACAATCCGAAAGAAATCCGCATGACGGGCAAGATCAGCCTGGAACGTCTGCTGGCTAAAATGCCACAGAGCATTGATGTGTATCTGGATGGCGGAAAGGATGCCACAAGCATTCCGGTAACCTGGCACTGTGTCGGAGATTATGATAATACAAATTATTTTGTCTATGAATTTGATCCGGGATGGGATACAGAGCAATATTCCCTTGGAGCAGGACTGAAAAGGAAAATACCGTATATCAATGTGATCATTTCTGGTACAGGCTTATACAAAGGTGCTGGTATTTCGCAGAGTGAGAAAAAATCCAACGAGAAAAAAGTATATAATTTTGCAAAAAAGAAGCTGAAATTAAATACGGCAGCAGCCTGTGGCGTGCTTTCGAATATTGAGAGTGAATCATCTTTTAATCCGACCGCAAGTGTCATCGATACCAATGGCAAGATCAGTTATGGTATCTGCCAGTGGAATGCATCAAGATTTGATAATCTTAAGAATTACTGCAGCAGTAATGGCTATGATTATACTTCTATCGAGGGTCAGCTTAAGTTCTTAAAATATGAGCTGGAGCATTCGGAAAGCAGTGCATTTTCCAAAATTAAAAATGTGGAAAACACTGCAGACGGAGCCTATACGGCAGGATATAACTGGGCACGTTATTTTGAGCGCTGTGCCAGTGTATATTTTGAAGGACGTGCAAAACGTGCGAGAGATGTCTATTGGGCGAAATATAGCAGCGACAGTCCGGATGACCCGGATGATCCCGATAACCCGGACAATCCGGTAAATAAAAAATATACAATTAAATATGTACTGTATGATGGAGAAAACAACAGTGCAAATCCATCGTCGTATAAGGTTACAACTGAGACGATTACATTGAAGAAACCGACCAAAAAAGGTTATACTTTTGAGGGATGGTATAAGGAGAGCAGCTTTAAGAACCAGATCACAACGATCCCGAAAGGTTCAAAAGGCAATCTTACATTGTATGCAAAATGGAAAGCAAATAAATATACGATCCGTTTTCATGGAAACAAGGCAACCAGTGGCAGTGTAAAAGAAATGAAAAATCTTGAGTATGATATGGACTATACGCTTAACAGCAATAAATTCAAGCGTAAGGGATATAAATTTGTCCGCTGGAGCACAAAAGCAGATGGAAGTGGCAGAAAATACGGTAACAGGGAAGAAATAGAGAATCTTTCCTCAAAGAATGGTGCAGTCGTTGATCTGTATGCACAGTGGTCAAGAAATACTTACAAGATCATTTACAAGGCAAACGGTGGAGAACTTGCTGACGGAACAGTAAAGAAATACAATGTAGATACTAAGACATTCAAATTAAAAACACCGGTCAGATACGGTTATACATTCAAAGGCTGGTATAAAGACAAAAAATGCACCAGACGTGTGACACAGGTGAAAAAAGGTACCATTGGAAATCTTACATTCTATGCAAAATGGCAGATTAACAAATATAAGATCAAATACAATGGCAATGGTGCAACCGGTGGATCCATGAAAAATGTGACTGTCTGTAAATATGGCAGTACATACACACTGGCAAAAAATAAATATAAGCGTACAGGCTATGTGTTTGAAGGCTGGAATACAAAGAAAAACGGTAAAGGTGATTTTTATGAGGACGGAGAGGATATCCGCAATATCACAGCTAAAAACGGCAAAACGATCACTTTGTATGCACAGTGGAGTAAGAAAGCATACTCCATAAAATATGTATCAGGTGGTGGTACTGTTCCTTCCGGCAATCCGACCAGCTATTATTATGATACACCTACTTTTAAGCTGGCAGCAGCCACAAAAGAGGGGTATACGTTTCAAGGATGGTATACGGATTCTGCTTATAAAAACAGGATCACAAAGATTACGAAAGGAACCCGCAAAAATTACAAGCTGTATGCAAAATGGAAGATCAATACTTATGACATTGTATTTGATGGAAATGGTGCAACCGCCGGAACGATGAGATCGATCAGTTCCTGCAAATACAATACGACTTATAAACTGCCTGCAAATACATTCCAGAAAAATGGATATCAGTTTATCGGATGGAGTACCAGACCGGATGGCAGTGAGACTTTTTATGGAGATGAGGCATCTGTATCGAATCTTTCACTCACGGACGGCGCAAAGGTAAAACTGTATGCACAGTGGGAAGCATTGTAGGATGGCAGAAATGAAATTTTATTTAGCACCGATGGAAGGACTCACAGGTTTTGTGTTCCGTAATGCATATCAGAAGCACTTTGGAGATATTGATACTTATTTTACACCGTTTATCAACAATAAAAAGATGAACTACAAAGAGATCAAGGACATTCTGCCGGAGCATAACAAAGGGATGCATGTGGTTCCGCAGATCCTGACAAACCGTGCAGAAGATTTTCTTGCGATTGCAAAAGAACTGGGGAACTATGGATATGAGAGTGTTAATTTAAATCTCGGATGTCCATCCGGTACGGTTGTCACAAAGCACCGTGGAGCAGGTTTTCTTGCAGTGCCGGAAGAATTGGATCATTTTCTGGAAGAAATTTTTGCAGACTGTCCGCTTAGGATATCGGTAAAAACCCGCATTGGCATAAATGATGCCGGGGAGTGGGAACGTATTCTTTCCATTTATGAAAAATATCCGATGGAGGAGCTTATTATTCATCCGAGGGTACAGAAAGACTTTTATAATAATACGCCGGACATGGATGCATTTTTATATGCAGTGGAAAACAGCAGACACACCTTGTGTTACAACGGTGATATCTGCTCGGTGGATGATTATAAAGCCTGGATACAGAAGATGGAAGGAAAAGACAGGGAACATGGCAGTGGAAGTACTGCGCAGCACACAGAGCATATGATGCTTGGGCGTGGAATTTTAAAGAATCCGGGACTGGTTGGAGAGCTGATGGGACATGCGCCGATTACAAAAGATCAGTTTCATGCGTTTCATGATGATGTACTGAAAGGTTATCTGGATGTAATGTCAGGGGAGCGCAATACACTGTTCCGGATGAAAGAACTATGGTTTTATTTTGCGAAATACTTCACGGAACCGGAAAAATATGTAAAGCAGATCAAAAAGACACAGCGGGTGGCAGAGTACCGTGTGATCGTGGATAATCTGTTCCGGGAGCAGGAGTGGCAGCCAGAATAAATATAAAAATAAAATATTTTAGAAAAATATAAACTAAATAATTGTAAAACAAGAATGATTTTGTTATTGTAGAAGTATCATACGAAATAAAATGATAATCAGAAATTGGGGTATAGCAGAGATTATCAGTATAGAAGGAGGACAGTATGAGAAAACATAACAAAATCATTTTTTCTACGTGTATTGTATTGGGATTTACTGCAGTGCTTGCGGGGGCAGCATTGACAGGAGGAGAGAAGGTTCCAAAAGATTTTACAGTCAGTTATGATGGAATAACGACGGCTGATATTAAGGCAGGAGTCAGTGTACATGATCCGTCTGTGATAGAGGCAGATGGTACCTATTACATTTTTGGATCGCACATGTCTGCAGCGTCATCGAAAGATCTGCGGAACTGGACATCGATCGGAGACGGATATACGCAGTCGAATCCGATTTTTGACAATCTGCTTGGAACAGAACATGTATTTGATTATACAGGAAGTAAAGATTCTGTGATACCGACCGATGATAAGAAATATCATGTATGGGCACCGGATGTAATTTATAACAGGGAGCAGGGATTATACTATATGTATTTTTGCACGTCTTCGACATGGAATGCATCAAACCTGTGCTATGCGGTTTCAAATCAGCCGCAGGGACCGTATACCTGGAAGGGGGCACTGGTCTATTCCGGCTTTACAAAGGATACGATTGAAGCAACCGATGTACTTGACTATGTGGATATCGATTATGCCAAAAAGAACTATATTATGGCAGGAAATAAATATAATTATGAGAAATATCCAAATGCGATCGATCCGACTGTTTTTTATGATGCCGACGGAAAAATGTGGATGGTCTATGGTTCGTGGTCGGGTGGAATTTTTCTTTTAGAGATCGATGAGAAAACAGGACTTGTCATTCATCCGCAGGAAGACGATGAAAATGATGTGGATACTTATTTTGGAAAACGGCTTCTTGGCGGTGGACATAAATCGATCGAAGGACCTTATATCCTCTATGATGATGAGAGCGGATATTATTACCTGTTTGTTTCCTATGGTTCTTTAACCAGAGAGGGTGGTTATCAGATGCGCGTGTTCCGTTCTAAAACAGTGGATGGAGAATATATCGATATGAATGGGGCATATCCTGGCATGTGGGATGATAATGCAGCTTATGGTCTGAAACTTTCCGGTAATTATTATCTGCCGGGGCTTGATAAGGCATATATGGCGACCGGTCACAACTCTGCTTTTGTGGATGAAGATGGAAAAAAATATATTGTATACCATACCCGTTTTGACAATGGACAGGAATATCATGAACCGCGTGTGCATCAGTATTTTCTGAACCGGGATGGATGGCCATGTATGCTGCCTTATGCAACCGATGGCGAGACGATCGCAGAAGACGGTTATGATATTTCAGAGGTGGCGGGAACGTATTATGTGATCGACCAGGGAACTGCGATCAATGCAGAGATCGCCGAGCCGGTAAAACTGGTACTTATGGAGAATGGAAAAGTATACGGTGAAAATATGGAAGGAACCTGGAGCATGGAGGAAGGAACCTGTTATATGACAGTTACATACGGAGACAAAGAATACAACGGTGTATTTTGTCAGATGAAAGATGAAGCGGGAACGGATGTAATGACATTTTCTGCAGTCGGGGCAAATGAGAGTGTCTGGGGTGTAAAATATTTTAAGTAAAATAAGTGCTTGCAAAGAGTTTTTTCCCATGGTAAAGTGGTACATATGTAAAGCCAAGGAAAGGAACGAATACAAATGTTAAAAGCGATTGATGATTTCGTCTGGGGTGTTCCACTGATCGTACTGATCCTTGCGGTTGGTATCTTTCTTACGATCCGTCTGCGCGGACTTCAGATCACAAAACTGTCACTTGCCATAAAACATATGTTGGCAAATGAAAAAAACGGGGAACATGGGGAAGTTTCCAGTTTTGGTGCACTTTGTACAGCACTCTCTGCAACGATCGGAACAGGTAATATTGTCGGAGTAGCAACAGCGCTTGTTGCCGGAGGTCCCGGAGCATTGTTCTGGATGTGGATCGCGGCACTGCTTGGAACAGCAACAAAATATTCCGAGTGTTTACTTGCCATTAAGTACCGTGTTGTAGCAAAAGATGGTCATATCGTCGGAGGACCGTTTTATTACATCGAAAACGGAATGGGCGAGAAATGGAAATGGCTTGCAAAGATTTTTGCATTTTTTGGTGTTGGTGTGGGGTTACTTGGAATCGGAACTTTCACACAGATTAACGGAATCACGAGTGCTGTGAATAATTTCTTTGATCCACAGAATACGTGTACAGTGGAATTGTTTGGAAGAACATATTCCTGGACAGTTGTGATCGCAGGAATTATCCTTACCCTGTGTGTGGCACTGGTCATCATTGGAGGTATTAAGCGTATCTCTACGGTGGCACAGGTTGTGGTACCTTTTATGGCACTGCTTTATGTGGTTGTGGTACTGATCGTTCTTTTTACACACCTTAGTGCGATTCCGGGGGCACTTGTTGAGATCGTGCAGAGTGCATTTGGACTGCGTGCGGCTGCAGGCGGAACACTTGGCTCCATACTGATCGCCATGCAGATGGGAATTGCCCGCGGAATCTTTTCAAATGAGGCAGGACTTGGAAGTGCGCCGATCGCAGCAGCAGCGGCACAGACAAACGAGCCGGTGGCACAGGGACTTGTTTCCATGCTTGGAACGATCATTGACACCGTGATCATCTGTACGATGACAGGACTTTCTATCGTGATCACAGGAGCCTGGGATATGGGATTAGAAGGTGTATCTGTAACCACAAAGGCATTCCAGATGGGACTGCCATTTCCGGAGCAGGTGGCATCATTTATGCTGATGGTCTGTCTGGTATTCTTCGCATTTACAACGATCCTTGGCTGGAACTATTACAGTGAAAAGTGCCTGGAATATTTAGTCGGAGACAAAAAGGCTGTCTTAAAAGGATATCGCTGGCTGTATATCCTTGCAGTGTTTATCGGACCGTTCATGACAGTATCTGCTGTATGGACGATCGCAGATATCTTCAATGGACTCATGGCTCTGCCAAACCTGATCGCACTGGTTGCATTGAGCGGTGTGGTAGTTGCAGAGACAAAGAAATACTTTGAAAAACAAAAATATTAATAGAAATAAAATGACGGTGGAGTGCAGACTGGCTCCACCGTTTTTTATTTGCCATTTATTTAGAAAAATATATAATATTTTAGAATATTATATACAATAAGAGAAAGAAGTAGTATACTATAGCTAAGAAAAAATACAGTGCGAATGTCATCAGAGGGGAGGATAAAGCATGACAACTGAAAAGAAATTAAAGTACAACGAACCCTGGATCTTACAGCGTGCCGATCCATATGTTTATCGTCATGTGGACGGTTCCTATTATTTTACGGCATCCGTTCCGGCATATGATGGGATCGTGTTAAGACGTGCAGGGTCACTGGAGGAATTGCCGGAAGCAGAAGAAGTCATGATCTGGAAGAAACATGAGTCCGGTCCGATGAGTTATCATATCTGGGCACCAGAGATACATTACCTGTTTGGAAAGTGGTATATTTATTTTGCAGGGGGCGAGAAGGAAGATATCTGGAAGATCCGTCCGTATGTTTTAGAGTGTCAGGGAGAGAATCCGCTGACGGATGAATGGGTAGAACTTGGCAAGATGAAATGCGCTAAGGAAGATGAGTTTTCCTTTGAGGCATTTTCGCTGGATGCAACGGTGTTTGAAAATAAAGGTGAATATTACTATGTATGGGCAGAAAAAGTCGGGGTTGGCAGGATGGTTTCCAATCTGTATATCGCAAAGATGGAATCCGGTAATCAGTTAAAAACGGTACAGGTGCTTTTAACCACGCCGGATTATGACTGGGAGCGAAAAGGATTCTGGGTCAATGAGGGACCTGCAGTGATACATCATAATGGGAAACTGTTTTTAACTTACTCGGCAAGCGAGACGGGTGTGGATTACTGTGTCGGAATGTTGTCTATCGATGAGGATGCCGATCTGCTGGATCCGCGGTTATGGAAAAAAGAGCGTTATCCGGTGCTTAAGACCTGTGAGAAACTGGGCATTTACGGGCCGGGACACAACTCGTTTACTGTGGATGAAAATGGAAATGACATCATGGTTTACCATGCGCGGACGGAGACGGAAATCATTGGTGATCCACTGTACAATCCGAACCGTCATGCCATGCTTATGAAAGTAAAGTGGGATGATGCCGGAAGACCGGTATTTTCCTATGAAAATTAAAAGATAAAAGGAGAGGGAAAATGGCAAAACTGATTATTAATGAGGAAAACAAAAAGAGCCGGATCGAACCGGAGATCTATGGACATTTTTCAGAACATCTGGGGAGATGTATTTACGAGGGAATTTATGTCGGGGAAAATTCTAAGATTCCGAATGTAAATGGAATGCGAACCGATGTTGTGGAGGCATTAAAAGAATTAAAAGTTCCGGTGCTGCGCTGGCCGGGTGGCTGCTTTGCAGATGAATATCACTGGATGGACGGAATCGGACCGAAAGAGAAACGTAAAAAAATGATCAATACGCACTGGGGTGGTGTCGTGGAAGATAACAGTTTCGGAACCCATGAATACATGGAGTTGTGCAGACAGATCGGATGTAAGACGTATGTCAATGGAAACCTCGGAAGCGGAACTGTCCGTGAAATGTCTGAGTGGGTGGAATACATGACTTTTGAAGGCGTTTCTCCGATGGCAGATTTAAGAAAAGAAAACGGACATGAGGCTCCGTGGAAAGTGGATTACTTTGGTGTCGGCAATGAGAACTGGGGATGCGGCGGTAACATGACGCCGGAATATTATGCGAACGAATACCGCAGATACCAGACCTATGTGCGCAATTATCATCCGGACCGCCCGATCAAAAAAATCTGCTGTGGTGCAAATGTGGCAGATTATTATTGGACAAAAGGCGTGTTAAAAACAGCATTTGACCATGCAGAGCAGTGGCATGGATTTATGGATGGACTCTCCCTCCATTACTATGTACATCCGGAGGGATGGGAAATCAAGGGAAGTTCCACAGATTTTGATGCAGATGTATGGTACAAGACTCTGTCAAAGGCACTGTACATGGAGACATTGATCGAGCGCCATGGTGCGATCATGGATGAGTATGATCCGGATAAAAAAGTCGGCATGATCGTGGATGAGTGGGGAACCTGGTATACCTGTGAACCGGGAACAAATCCGGGATTTTTATATCAGCAGAATACGGTGCGTGATGCACTCGTTGCAGGCATTACCTTAAATATCTTTAATAAGCACAGCGACCGTGTAAAAATGGCGGCATTAGCACAGATGGTCAATGTTTTACAGTCTGTGATCTTAACAGAGGGCGATCAGATGATCAAAACACCGACTTATCATGTTATGCATATGTATCGTCATCATCAGGGGGCAGACCTGTTAGAGAGCAGCTTAACCGGTGCAGGAGAGATCGGACCGGATGAATGGAGAGTGCCAAAGATCACAGAGTCAGTATCTATGGATGAGAATGGCGTGATCACCGTTACTATGAACAATCTGTCTGTGGAAGCACCGGAAAATGTTGAGATACAGTTTGCGAACCATGGCTATCATGTGACCGAGGCAAGGATCGTGACCGATTCCGATATACACGCACATAACACATTTGAGGCACCGGATATCGTGACAGAAAAAGATTTTACTGCCTATGAGGAGACGGAAAACGGCGTGAATGTCACAATGCCGGCAAACAGTGTGATCGAGCTGCGTCTTGCAAAATAAAAAATTGTCAGCAATGGCAGGAAATTAGTTGCTGGTTACACTGGAAATGTGAACAGTAACTAAAGTTACAGACGGAGATTGACATATGGCACAGATCTGTAAAAAGTGTCTGCTGCGCGAGATGGCGGAGGCAGATGCAAAAATGATAGAGAAATATAAAGAGGCGATCAAAAAAGAAGATCAGGTATCAGAGAGCGAGTATGAGAGACGTCTTAATGTCTGTAAAACCTGTGATCTTTTGAATGCGGGAACCTGCGGTGCGTGCGGCTGCTATGTGGAGCTGCGCGCTGCGGCAGCCGTTTCAAAATGCCCACATAAAAAATGGTAACAGTTCAGACGGACTGTTACCATTTTTTATTAATTTATGATAATGATATTATTGTATTTCTTCCACCGGGGTATAGCCAAGGCTTACCTTGATATCCTGACTGTAATTTCCAAAGGATTTTCCAAAGATTGTAAGTCCGCCGACATGTTTTGCACTGTCTTCCACAGCGAGGCGGAAGCGGATATTACTGCGGCAGTTGAGGTGAAAATCATCGATTTTGACATCAGATATTTTCAGTCCGTCGATATATGTTCCATTTTTATTTATGACAAGCTGTTTTAACAGACCGTACTGGTTCCAGTTCGGATACCACCAGTCAGGTGTCAGCAGTCCTTTTACATCACCGAAATCGCCGGGCGAAGTCCAGTCGCCGATATGAATGTCGTTTAAATAAAAACTGATATCGGAAGGCCAGTCATTATTGATGCCGGGTGCTTCGGAACTCAGTTCTGCAGAAATCGTGATCTGTGTGATCTTTTTGGAAGCCGGGATGAAATTTGGAATGGCATACTCAACATATCCTCTGGTAAACCATAAAATATCAGCGTTATAGCGGTCCGGATGGTCAAAATACCGGGGATCATCTACTTCACCGATCAGGGCGTCTGCGGAGGCGAGCCCACAGGTCGGACAGATCTGATAATTCGTATAATGACCGACTTTTAATTCTGTATGATAAACATTCTCAATATCCACAGGCTTTTCTAAATCGATCAGGATCTTATCTAAATGAATGGAACAGATCTTCTGGTTGCCGTGACCGGCAGATTCACTTGAAATTGTGATCAGTCCGCTGCTTTCAAGTTTTTTAATATGGCTGGTTAAAGCACCATTTGTAATATTCAGACGTGAGGCGAGCTCATTCATGCTCATATTGTCGTTTTCAAGCAAAATATTTAAAATTTCAATTCTTACATCGGAACCAAGTGCCTTAAAAAGTTCAAGCCCATCATTTAACGAGGTGATGTGTAACAAGGAAATCCTCTCCTTTCAAAATCTGTGAAAATCACAGAATGATACGTTCTAAACTGTAATCACTGCCTGAAAGTGTCAGGATTACAAGACTTTTGGAATCTCCGCGTCCGTCACTGGCACTGCCCGGATTGATATATACTTTATTGAAACGCTCATAAAACGTATAGTGATGGGTATGTCCGAAGATAAGAAAATCAGCATCCGTCAGGTCAAATGGAAGGACAAACTGATTATGAACCAGGAAAAAAGTTTTGCCGCCAATGCGGAACTGTAAAAATTCAGGAAGATTTTTTGCCCAGTCGCCGCGGTCATTGTTGCCGCGGACCATATAAAGCGGAATGCCAAAGTTCCGGAAACTGTCATAATTTTTCTGTGTACAGAAATCACCTGCATGGATCAGGTAATCACAGCCATCTAAATGACGGTGCCATTCTTCGCGAAATATACCGTGTGTATCGGAAATAATGCCAATTTTCATAAAATTTGCCCCCATTAAGTTAAAAATAATTAGATAAATTATATAGGAAAAAAGTATGGAAGTCTAGAAGAAAGAAAAATATTCATAAAAACACTTTTTTATTTTAAAGTAATGTAGTATACTGTCCTGGGGATCAGTTGGTTAAATTTTTAACAGGAGAGGGAGAATGGAAAGCTCAGTATTGGAGGAAAAGGTTTTTCACAAAGTCATGAAAAATGTTCCGTTTGGTCTTGTCGTAAGCGGTGAGGGAAGAGAACGCAAGGTGTATTATGTGAATCAGATGGCATATCACATGCTCGGTTACACAAGAGAGGAATATATAAAAAAAGTGCAGGGCGGATGGAGCCGGTTTTTGGATATTGATCTAAGAGAGGTCATGCGGGATCATCATGAAGAAATCCTGACAGGCGAGCCATTTGAGCTGACTGCTCTGACAGAGACGAAGGACGGAAATAAAAAGTGGCTGTCTTTTCGTGTTATGGTATCTATGGAGTTAAAGCCTGTCAGTTATATTACGATCACTGATGTAACAGAGAAGGTAGAAAAAAACAGACGCTACGCGCGGGAAAGAGAATATTTAAAAGACTGTGCGGCGAGAGATTCCATGACGAGACTTTTAAACCGCGGTACAATGGAAGAACGTATCAAAGAAGAATTAGAGGCAGTAGAAGAAGGACAGAATTATGCATACATCGCCCTGGATCTGGATAATTTTAAGCAGATCAATGATATGTATGGACATTGGGCTGGTGACAGTATCATTATGGGGATATCAAATATTTTAAGGGAAGTCTATGGTAATAATGCCCGCATCGGACGCATGGGCGGGGATGAATTTGCAGTATTTATTCCGGATGTAAAAGACCGTGCGCAGATACAAAGTCAGGCAGATGAAGTCTTACGCCGTCTGCGCCTCCAAAAAGAAATGATCGGAATGGCGGAGGAACCGACAGCAAGCATTGGCATTGCATTTGGTCCTGAGGATGGAAGGAGTTTCCGTGAATTGTATCACAGAGCGGATGAAGCACTCTATCAGGTCAAAAATGAAGAAAAAGACAGTATAGCAATTTATACAATGATCTAAAAAATTTTTGGTACATTTTACCTATTGAAAATTTAAAAAAAAAATTATAACATCTAATTGTTATATGACTGACGGAAAAAGTGGAAGAACCACATGAAGTATAACGTTTACAATGCCGACCGTCTGGGCGAGATAACCCGGACTGTCGGTTTCTTTTATTCTTAAAGATATTCTTCTTACAGGAATCCTTTTGTATGAAAAAAAGAACAGTTCCGGAAACGAAGCGGATATTGACAAGCAGTGGGTGGTCATGATATATTCACTGCGTTAGAACTAACTAACAAAAGTTAGAAATAACTACCAATATTTTCCAGCAATACCAAAATATTGGGGGATCAGATCCGTTTTATACAGGTAAACCATAGTTTTCAGCAAACAGGAGGAAAAATAATGCAAAACGAATGGAGAGATTTTAATGGTGGAGCATGGGAGAATGAAGTAAATGTCAGAGACTTCATTCAGAGAAATTATAAGCCATACGATGGTGACAGCTCTTTCTTGGAGGGACCGACAGAGGATACCACAGCACTCTGGCAGGACGTATTAGAGCTTTCAAAGCAGGAGAGAGAGGCCGGCGGCGTGCTCGATATGGATACAAAGATCATTTCCACGATCACTTCCCATGGACCTGCGTACTTAGACAAAGATAAGGAGAAGATCGTAGGTTTCCAGACAGATAAACCATTCAAACGTTCCTTACAGCCTTATGGCGGTATCCGTATGGCAATTAAGGCATGTGAAGATAATGGGTATAAAGTAGACCCGGAAGTGGTAGAATATTTCACAACACACAGAAAGACACACAATGCGGGTGTGTTTGACGCTTATACACCGGAGATGAGAGCCTGCCGTTCTGCACATATCATTACCGGTCTTCCGGATGCATACGGACGCGGACGTATCATTGGCGATTACAGAAGACCGGCTCTTTATGGTGTGGATCGTCTGATCGCAGACAAGGAAGAACAGTTAGAATCCACACGTACGATTATGTATTCTGACGTTATCCGTGAGCGCGAGGAATTATCCGAGCAGATCAGAGCTCTTAAAATGTTAAAAGAATTAGCAAAGATTTACGGATGTGACATTTCAAAGCCGGCAACAAACGTTCTTGAGGCAACACAGGCTGTTTATTTTGCATACCTTGCAGCAGTCAAAGAGCAGAATGGTGCGGCAATGAGCCTTGGACGTACTTCTACATTCTTAGATATCTATGCAGAGCGTGATCTTCGTGAAGGAACTTTCACTGAGAAAGAGATCCAGGAGATCATCGATCAGTTCGTAATGAAACTGCGCTGTGTAAAATTTGCCCGTACGCCGGAGTACAACACTATTTTTGCCGGAGATCCGACATGGGTAACAGAGTCTATTGCCGGAATCGGTGTAGATGGAAGACATATGGTAACAAAAATGTCTTACCGTTATTTAAATACTTTAAACAACATCGGAGCAGCACCGGAGCCTAATATGACAGTTTTATGGTCTGTAAAACTTCCGGAGAACTTTAAAAAGTTCTGTGCAGAGATCTCAATCAAACATTCTGCGATCCAGTACGAAAATGATGACATCATGCGTGTGGTTCATGGCGATGACTACGGCATTGCATGCTGTGTATCTTCCATGAGGATCGGAAAAGAGATGCAGTTCTTCGGAGCACGTGCAAACCTTGCAAAATGTTTACTCTATGCCATCAACGGTGGTGTGGATGAGATAAGCGGCAAACAGGTAGGACCTAAATACCGCCCGATCACATCTGAATACCTTGATTATGACGAGGTATGGGAGAAATACAAAGACATGATGAAATGGCTTGCAGGCGTCTATGTCAATGCATTAAACATCATTCATTATATGCACGACAAATACTGCTACGAGAAACTGCAGATGGCACTGCATGACAAACAGGTAAGACGCTGGTTCGCAACCGGTATTGCAGGATTTTCCGTAGTAGCAGATTCTTTATCTGCCATTAAATATGCGAAAGTAAAACCGATCCGTGATGAGAACGGAATCACCGTAGACTTTGAGGTTGAGGGAGACTTCCCGAAATACGGTAATGATGATGACCGCGTGGATGAGATCGCAAAAGAAGTTCTGCATACATTCATTAAATATGTAAAAGGAAATCACACCTATCGCGGAGGTATTGCAACGACTTCTATTCTTACCATTACATCCAATGTATCCTATGGTAAAAATACAGGAGCAACCCCGGATGGAAGAAAGAAAGGTGTTGCATTTGCTCCGGGCGCAAACCCAATGCATGGACGTGATAAAAATGGTGCAGTTGCTTCTCTGGCCTCTGTTGCAAAAATGCCGTTTATGGATGCGCAGGATGGTATTTCCAATACCTTTACCATTGTGCCGGATGCACTTGGAAAGACAGAAGAAAGTGCACAGACAAACCTTGTTGCACTGCTTGACGGTTATGCAGAAAAAGGCGGCCACCATTTAAATGTAAATGTATTAAATAAGGAAACATTACTTGATGCACAGAAGCATCCGGAGGAATATCCACAGCTTACGATCCGTGTATCAGGTTATGCAGTTAACTTTATCAAACTGACCAAAGAGCAGCAGGATGAGGTTATTGCAAGAACTTTCCACGAATTAATGTAAAATAAAGGAGATTACAATGGGTTATATTCATTCTCTGGAATCATTTGGCACCGTGGACGGTCCGGGGGTACGATTTGTTGTATTTTTTGAAGGCTGTCCGATGCGCTGCCAGTATTGTCACAATCCGGATACCTGGGTGCTTACGGATGGAAAACAGATGGAGGCGGATGAGATCATCGACCGCTTCCTGCGTAATGCCTCTTTTTACCGGACTGGCGGGATCACTGCCACCGGTGGGGAGCCGATGCTTCAGATCGATTTTCTGACCGAACTGTTTGAAAAAGCAAAGGCACACGGGGTCCATACCTGTTTAGATACATCAGGTATTATGTTTCCGGGATTTCCAGAGGATGAAAACTCTGCATCAGGGATCACACTTGAAAAAATAGACAGACTGCTTAATGTTACAGATCTTGTAATGCTTGATATCAAGCATATCCGTGACGAGGATCACCGGAAACTGACCGGACATTCAAATAAGAATATTCTGGCATTTGCAAGATATTTAGATCAGAAGAAAAAGCCGGTGTGGATCCGTCATGTCGTTGTTCCCGGCATCACATTTGAGGAGGCAGAATTGACGGAACTCGGACACTTCCTAAAGACACTTTCCAATATGGAAAAATTGGAAGTACTGCCATATCATGCACTTGGCAAGGTCAAGTATGATAATCTTGGCATGGACTATGTGCTAAAGGATACACCGCAGCTTACCAAAGAAGAAGCAAAATGGGCAGAAAAGGTCATAAGAGATGCAATGAAATAGAAAACAGCCGTGTTACAGGAGATAGGAAATGGTCACTTGTAATGCGGTTTTTTCAAATATGTAATAACATGTATTTTTACAAGAATATTACAGGAAAATATAAATATTCTGAAAAATATATAAAAAATGATATATTGTATTGAAATATTTGTGGAAAGTGCTATAATAAAACCATGATATAAATCTGTATCAAATAAACGGCAAAGGGGTTGGACATCATGAGAATCAAGATTACAGGAAGAAACATTGAATTGACCGATGGTATCAAAGAGGCAGTGGAGGACAAGTTAAACAAATTAGAGAAGTACTTCACACCGGACACAGATGTCTATGTAACGCTGAGCGTGGAGAAGGAACGCCAGAAGGTGGAAGTTACGATTCCGATGAAAGGAAACTATATTCGTTCTGAACAGGTAAGCAACGATATGTATGTATCGATCGATCTGGTAGAAGAGGTTATTGAACGTCAGTTAAAGAAATATAGAACGAAGCTGGTTACGAAACAGCAGAGCGCAGCGTCCGTTTTCAAACAGGATTTTCTGGATGCAGCATCTGATGATGACGAGGAGATCAAGATCATCCGTTCTAAGAAGTTCGATATGAAGCCGATGTATCCGGAAGATGCATGTGTACAGATGGAGTTATTAGGACATGATTTCTTCGTATTTATCAATGCGGAGACAGAAGATGTCAACGTTGTATACAAGAGAAAAGGCAACACATACGGATTGATCGAACCGGAATATTAAAATGGATCATTGCAGAATTGTGCTGTGAATAAAACCACCCTGTGGCAGGAGAATGCCGCAGGGTGGTTTTTGTTGTACTGTGATTTTGTGCAATTTGACGGTCAATAAATTGAAATATACCTTTCGTTCCTACATTCTGTATTAAGCATTATGAAAGAACGATACACAGATCGCTCCCGGACCGGCGTGTGTCCCGATTGTACTACCGATTGTGCTGACCGGCAGCTCCTTTGTCTGACTGGCCCAGAGATCTGCGCTGTCTGCAATATATTTCTGAAGCAGTGAATCGTCGAGTCCACTGTATCCCAGCATATACGGCATGGAAAAATCAATGCCGTTTTTATTTTTCACTTCCTGGATGAGGATATTATTACCGTTTTTAGACCCCCTTGCTTTTCCTAAGATTACAACTTCACCTTTTTCGATAGCAATAACAGGCTTGATGGACAGGATATTTCCAGCCCATGCAGCAGTCTTTGAGATACGTCCACCCTGTTTTAAATATTCGAGGGTATCAAATACGGCTAAGACGCAGACATCCTTCTTCTTTTCTTCAAGTTTTTCGGCAATTTCTTTTGCGGAAAGTCCCTGGTCGCGCAGTCTTACGGCATAAAGTACGAGAATCTGTTCGCCGAGGCATACATTTAAGCTGTCCACTAATGTGATGCAGTCCTCGTAACCATCGAGTGCAATGTGGGCACTCTGATATGTACCGGATAAAAGGGAGGACAGGCAGATCACAACAGCGGTGTCGCCGGCATCTTTTACTTCTTTGAATTTAGCTTCAAAGTCATGAGGCGATATCTGGCTGGTCGTCGGGATCGTTCCACATTCGATCAGTTTTTCATAAAATTCTTTATGGGAAATGGTAACACCGTCTAAATATTCCGTTTCACCAAAGATGGTTTTTAAAGGCATATAATCAAGATTTAATGCATCTGCCCGTTCTTTTGTGAGATCAGATGCGGAATCAACAATAATTCGTACACTCATTTTTAATCCTCCGACAAAATAGTTTGACTATCAAACAAAAACAAATATATAGGATACGCAGAAGATTGTCAAGATATTTTGGTAATCAAAATATCTGAAATGAAAAATCAAATGTAGTTGACAAAATTCGACAGACATAAGATACTTATGTAGTATAAGTGCCTGCATGACAGTAGAGTAAGAGTGGAAAATTATATAATAAAGCAGAAAAAAGCGGAAGAAATGTACAACGGGGTGGAGATGCTGGTGGATCTGGCAAGAAGGTATCCGGAACTATGGAAAGAAATCGACAGGCAGTGCACTGGGAACAGAGAGCGATATGGATTGCTCTGTGAAATATTGCTGACGGGGGAAAAAGAACGTTGCGAAGATGTAGTTGCAAAAATATACCGGTATGGAAGTATGATCGGTAGACAGGATCTGCTTGGCAGACAGATATTTTTGTGGCTGCTGCAGGTAATGCGGGAAAACGGGGAGTAAAATAAAGAAAATGGTGTTCGCCTGTCGGGAGACATTGCCTAACGGCAGAAAATAAATTAAGAAAGGATGTCATGCAGGCATAAAAAGTACAAAGGAATGTGCAAATTCCTTGCCACATAAAGAAAAAAGGTATACTATAAAGCAGAAATGTTTTTATGAGTAAGGAGAGTATACCATGAAGATTGTTGTTTTAGCAGGTGGTTTAAGTACAGAAAGAGATGTTTCCTTTAAAACCGGAGATATGGTGGCAAAGGCATTGAGAGAGAATGGACATCAGGTGATCTTACTTGATGTATTTATGGGATACAGTGATAAAAAAGAAGATCTGACAGGTATTTTTGACCGGAGTGAAGAAGTGAGCGTAAAAGTGTCCGGAATACCGGAAATCGCACCGGATCTTGCAAAGGTAAAAGCATCCAGAAAAGATCAGTCAGATAATTTCTTTGGACCGAATGTGATCGAATTGTGTCAGATGTCAGATATCGTATTTATGGCACTGCATGGAGAAAATGGGGAAAATGGTAAGATTCAGGCTGCATTTGATCTGTTTGGGATTCGTTATACAGGCAGCGGTTATTTGAGCAGTGCGCTTGCCATGGATAAAGAAATGTCGAAAAAACTGTTTTTATCTGCTGGCATACCGGCTCCAAAGGGTGCGTCCATGAAAAAGGCTGACCGCAGCGATGATATCGCAAAACTTGGCATCAGTTTCCCATGTGTGGTAAAACCGTGCTGTGGTGGTTCGAGTATCGGTGTTTCTATCGCACATAATGCGGATGAATATAAAGCCGCTTTAGATGAAGCTTTCCGCTGGGAAGAAAATCTGATCGTGGAAGAATATGTAAAGGGACGTGAGTTTTCTGTCGGTGTGATCGAGGGAAAGGCACTTCCGATCATTGAGATCGCTCCGGTGCAGGGATTCTATGATTACAAGAATAAATACAAAGCAGGCAGTGCAGTTGAGACCTGTCCGGCGGAACTTTCTGAAGCTGTCACAGAGAAAATGCAGCATTATGCAGAACAGGTAGCACAGGTGCTTGGACTTGACACCTATTCACGTACAGATTTCCTGTTAGATGAGAACGAAAACATTTATTGTTTAGAGGCAAATACTTTACCGGGAATGACACCTACAAGTCTTCTGCCACAGGAAGCACAGGTTGTCGGTGTGAACTTTAACGAATTGTGTGAGAAGCTGATTCAGATTTCCATGAGTAAATACGAAAAATAAAAATCAGGAATGGAGATTATCATGAAAAATATGACGCTGGAACGCATTACAGAAGTGTGCGACGGAGTATATTATGGCAGTGAGACAGACAAAACAAAAGAAATTACCGGAGCTGTGATAGACAGCAGACAGGTAGAGCCGGGATATCTTTTTATTGCGGTAAAAGGAGAAAAGGTGGACGGTCACCGGTTTATACCGCAGGTATTTGAAAAAGGAGCACTTGCCGTATTATCCGAGCAGGAGCTTTCTGATCCGGCAGGCCCGTATATCAGAGTAGAATCAACGCTTGGTGCGATGAAAAAACTTGCGGCATATTACAGGAGAACTCTCGATATCAAAGTTGTCGGCATTACCGGAAGTGTTGGAAAAACAAGCACAAAAGAGATGATCGCATCGGTTCTTTCCCAGAAATATAATGTGTTAAAGACAGAGGGAAACTTCAATAATGAGATCGGTCTTCCGCTTACGATCTTTAAGATCAGGGAACAGCATGAAGTTGCAGTGCTTGAGATGGGAATCTCAGAATTTGGAGAGATGCACCGCCTTGCGGAAATGGCGTATCCGGATATCTGTGTGATCACTAATATCGGATTGTGCCATCTGGAGAATCTTCTGACCAGAGATGGAATATTAAAGGCAAAAACAGAGAGTTTTGAACATCTGACACCGGAAGGAATTGCTGTGTTAAATGGGGACGATGATAAACTCTGTGAGAAAAAGACAGTAAACGGAAATAAGACAGTATTTTACGGTATCGGAAAAGAAGCAAAACTTGCAAAGACAGAGCAGGGCGAAAAATATCTTGCAGAGAAAGAAGTATATGCAACGGATGTAGAGCCGGTGGGGTTAGACGGAACAAAAGCGGTGATACATATTGGGGAAGAGAATTTTGCAGTGATGATTCCAATCGCAGGAGAGCATAATGTATACAATGCGTTAGCGGCAGTCTGTGTTGCAAGAAAGCTCGGTCTTAGTGTGGATGAAATGAAACGTGGGATCGAGTCGGTCAAAACAATCGGAGGAAGAAGCAATCTGATCCATAAGGAGGGAATGACGATCATTGACGATTGTTACAATGCCAATCCTGTTTCTATGAAAGCGTCCATTGACGTGCTTGCAGCGGCACCAGACAGAAAGATTGCAGTGCTTGGTGATATGGGAGAACTTGGTGAGAATGAGAAAGAATTGCATGCAATGGTCGGAGAGTATTTTAAAGGAAAAGGAATCGATGTCCTGTTTGCAGCGGGCGTATTGTCAGAGAATCTGGCACAGGCGGTAAAAAAATGCAGTCCACAGACGGAGGTTCATTATTTTAAATCAAAAGATGAACTCACAGCAGAATTGCTGCCTTATGTGAAGAGTGGTGACACTGTATTAGTAAAGGCATCTCATTTTATGGGATTCCCGGAGGTCGTAGGACAGCTTACAAAGTAAGTAACTGTGGGAAAATGCGAATTTATAATCGTTTATGAAAAATAAAAATCCCCGGATCACGATGGTGGTTCGGGGATTTTTCTGCATATCCAGAACAATCGAATATATACGAAACATGTGGCAGATAATTCAAATCTGTGGATCATTTTTCTCAAGCATTCCGGCGATCACACCCTGACAGTGTGCACCGATCTTTTTACGTGTGTCTTTGTCTAAAGACTTCGGATCGATCGGTCTGCCATATTCTACAATGACATGTACCGGTTTTACTTTTGGAAAATGTGCTTCTAAAATATCGGCGGAACCGGAGATCGCCATAGGTACAATCAGACATCCGGTTTTTTCTGCCATTTTAAAACTTCCTTCTTTGAATGGGAGCATCAGATCATCCGTTTTGTTGCGTGTTCCTTCAGGAAAAATACACATGGAAATCCCATTTTTGATATTATCGATTCCTGCAAGGATCGTCTTTAATGCTTCCTTGACATCAGAACGGTTGATGAACAGACAGTGCAGCCGTGTCATCCAGGTAGATAAAAGAGGAACTTTTTTCATGGAATCCTTTGCGACATAACCGGTCAGACGCGGACAGCGTGAGTAAGTGATGATGATATCGAAATAACTTCTGTGATTGCCGATGTAAAGAACCGGCTGGTCTTTTGGAACATTTTCCTCCCCGATGATGGTTAGTTTTGTGCCACAGATAAAGAGAATGACACGAAATGCCCACTGTACCATGCGAAGCTGGCTGATATCGGCAGCCTGGCGGTTAAATTTCCCGATGATCCACTCGACAAAAAGCACCGGAATACCAATGATCAGATAGAGTATGGCAAAAAGCAATGCAAGTATTGCGCGTAACATAGTGCGTCCTTTCCGGGGAAATCCCCAAGTTTTATATATCCACATTATATAAGGTATCCAGGGGAAAAACAACTAAAAAAGACATATTTAAAGGTAAGAAGCCATATATTAAGATAGAAGCGTAAACTAGGGGCGGGTGTAAGAAAGCATGTTTCAAAAGTATCTGGTAAGAATATGTGGGGTGGGTCTGCTGATGGCGGGAGTGATCAGCGGATGCAGTATCGAGCAGACAAATGAAACGAAGGTAAGTGATCTTACATATACGATCGTTGAGGAATCTGAGACACCGGAAGAGTTAAGATCAATGATCGAAGAAAAGAAAGCAGCGGATTTTAAACTCACTTATGAGATGGAGGATGATCTGTATATTGTACGTGGATATGGAGAACAGGCGACAGGAGGATACAGTATCTGTGTGAAAGACTGTTATCTGACCACAAACGCAGTGGTATTTGATACAGAACTCATCGGGCCAAGAAAGGGCGAAGTTACAAACGCAAGCCCAAGTTTTCCTTATATTGTAATTCAGGTAAAAAACCAGGACAAAAGTATCATTTTTGAGTAAATATTCTTAAAATTTTTTTAAATAATTTAATTATGTTTGACAAAAATTTAGCACAGTGCTATTCTAAAGCAGAAAAGGAGTCCGGTAGAGATATTATTACAAATGTGTATGATTGCAGAATACCGGATTAAGGAGGTAGAACACATGCAACAGGCAGACATCAGAAAAGTTCGGGCATCCGTGCATCAGCAGTGCGGGAAAAAAGTAATGATTCAGCTTGACCGAGGACGCAATAAAGTTGACATCCAGGAAGGCGTCATCCAGAATGCTTACCCAAGCGTATTCACGATCCTGGTAAATGATGAGCGTGAAGAAAATCCACCTCAGTTATTATCATTCAGTTATTCTGATATTGTTACAAGAGATATACGCATGAAATTGTGCTAAACAGGTATAAAATCCCCCATGTCCGAATAAGATGGTTACAAAGATTCGGAATGGGGGACTTTTTTTGGAATTTCAGAAAATAAAACTACATAGAAGTGAAAAAAGAGGATCTGCAGTTACACAGATCACATTGGATGATGACTATAATGTGCCGGACTACAGACAGGATATTGTAAAAGTAATAAAAGAACATGGAGAACTGCGTTTTGATGAGGTAAAGGCGATGGAGGGGGCTGCATGGATCAAGGGAAGCCTTATTTTTAAAGTACTTTACCGGAGTGATAAACAGGAAGGTAAAATAAGCTGCCTGCGTGGTGAAATCCCATTTCAGGAACGGCTCAATATGGATGGACTGAGTGAATATGATGCAGTTCATGCTGTGGGGGATATAGAAGATCTTACAGTTGGTGTGATCAACTCCAGAAAACTAAATATCCGTGCGGTAATTGTCCTGACGGCATCTGCAGATACAGAAGTGGATGAGGAGTTGACATGTGAACTTTCAGATGGCAGTGACTATGAACAGAATATTGTAGAAAAGGAAGCGTTAAAACTGCTCGTGGTGCGGCGTGATATCTGCAGACAGAAAAGTGAGGCGGTTCTGCCATCAAGTAAACCGAATATCCGTGAAATACTCTGGCAGAGTATGCAGCTACGCAATGTTGAAAGCAGGCTTACGGAAGGCAATATCAGATTTTCCGGGGAAATACTGGTTTCCATATTATACAATGATGAGGAGGAAGGAGAACATTTATCCTGGTATGAGACAACAGTTCCGCTGGATGCACAGGCAGAGTGCGGTGTCATGGAGAATGACTGTATCTGGCAGGTAAAGATGATACCTGTGACGATGGAGCTGGAAGTCAAACCGGATTATGATGGGGAGGAGAGAATCCTTGTCATGGAACTGGCATTAGATATGCATATCCGTATCTGGAAGGAAGAAAAGATAAGGCTTTTAACAGATCTGTACTCATTGCAGAAAGATGTAAAGCCTGTCTGGAAGGAGTGTCCGCTGGAGAGACTTCTTGTTAAAAATGCCGCAAAGTGCAGGATGACTGAGCAGATGGAATTAAAAGAGGACAAAGAAAAAGTCCTTCAGATCTGTTCCTGTGAGGGAAAAGTACTTTTAGAACGACAGGAAATAACGCCGGAAGGTGTTCTTGCGGAAGGAACGATCGAGGTTCATATTTTATATATTACTCCGGATGATCATATGCCGGTTGGAGCGATGCAGGAAATTTATCCATTTTCACAGCTTGTGGAAATCCCGGAAATGTCAACGCAGGCAAAGGTGGAGCTGGATGCTTCATTAGAACAGCTTTCTGCAGTTATGCTGGATCAGGAGCATGTTGAGATCCGTGCAGCAGTACGGCTTGATCTGCTCGCCTTTGTTTCGGAGATCATACCAAATATCGAAGATGCCACAGAGTCACAACCGGATCTTGAGATGCTCAGAAACCGGCCGGGACTGGTGGGGTATATCGCCAGGGAGGGAGATGACCTGTGGACGATCGCGAAAGAAAATCATACGACCATACAAAATATCATGGAGACAAACCATAGAAAAAGTGAAACACTTTCCGCAGGTGAAAAGATTTTGATCGTGAAACAGGTCGGGTAAAATATTAAGTATTTGTGAATTTGTGGAAATCCTAACAAACATATAATAAAGTGTGATAGAATAAATAAGTACGGTTTCTGCCAGTCGCAGTCTGCCGTGCTTATTTTTGCAGGTAACAGAAGGAGAAATGCTTGATGAAGTGGGAAAAGGCATTAAAATATACAAAAAAGAGAAAAAGAATGATCGCTGTGGTTATGGCAGGTGTGATCGGATTTGCGTGTTTTTATTCTGCAGATGCATCTGTGATCAAAGATGCGCAGAAGAAAAAAAATGAGGCACAGCAGAATTTAGATAACATTAACCAGCAGATTAACAATATACAGAGTGAGCAGAGTAAAGTGAAAAGTCAGATGGCAGCATATGATGAGCAGTTGATGTCACTTCTGACAGATATGGAACTTTTAAAGACAGATATTGACAACAAGGAAGGAGAGATCGATCAGGCAAAGACAGACCTTGCAGCGGCACAGGAAAAGGAACAGAAGCAGTATGCGGATATGAAGCAGAGAATCCAGTACATGTATGAAAATGGTGATGATACATTTTTAGATGCCATTGTGAAGTCAGAAGATATATCGGATCTTTTAAACCGTGTGGAATATGTCTCAGAGGTATACAGCTATGACAGGGAGCTTTTGGTGGCATATCAGGAGACGGTACAGCAGGTGGCAGATTTAGAGTCACAGTTAGAGCAGGAACTGGCAGATATGGAGGAGTTGAAACAAAGTTATGAGCAGCAGGAAGCATCTTTAAATCAGGTGATCAATGAAAAGAAAGCACAGATCGCAGATTTTGATTCACAGCTTTCAAATGCAAAGACTCTGGCGAGTCAGTATGCTTCCACAATCCGTAAACAGAATGAAGTGATCGTACAGGAACAGGCACGTCAGGAAAAAGCCAGAAAAGAAGCAGAAGCAAAGGCAAAGAAAAGCAAAAAGAATAATACATCCCAGACTGCATCTACGGATGGTGGAACATCAACAGACAGTACAGGAGGCAGTACATCCACAACAGATTCAGGAAACAGTTCTTCGGGGAGCAGTTCTGACAGTGGTTCCTCTAACAGCAGTTCAACAGGATTGACGAATAATGCTTTAAATCCGTCCTATTCTACCGGTGTGAGTGGCAGCAGTGTGGTATCTTATGCGACTAATTTTGTGGGAAATCCATATGTGTTTGGTGGAAACAGTCTGACGGATGGAACGGACTGCTCCGGTTTTGTGTCTCTTGTATACAGCCATTTTGGTGTTTCACTTCCAAGAAGTTCCTATGCACTCCAGTCGAGCGGACAGGCAGTCAGCTATGAGAATGCACAGCCGGGGGATATTATCTGTTATCCCGGACATGTGGCAATCTATATGGGTGGCGGCAGGATCGTCCATGCATCGACACCGTCGAGTGGTATCTGTTATGGAAATGCAACCTATCGTACGATCACAACGGTGCGGCGTGTGTTGTAACTTTGATGATAAAAAAGCAGCAATAGATATTGAAAAAAATTATGAATTATATGGAAATTATGCTATAATCAATAAAGATTATTAGAATTAGGAAGGTAGGAGTATTATGCAGTTTGAAACATTACAAAAAGATATGATAGCTGCCATGAAGGCGAGAGATAAAGTACGTAAGGATGCAATTTCCACACTTGTTTCCGCAGCGAAGAAAGCTGCGATCGACGAGGGATGCAGAGATGATATTAAAGAGGAACTGGTAAACAGAGTGATCTTAAAGGAGATGAAATCTGTAAAAGAGCAGATTGATACCTGTCCTGCAAGCAGGGAAGATCTTCTGGCAGAATACCAGACAAGATATGATATTTTTGCAGAATATGCACCACAGATGATGTCAGCAGAAGAGGTAGAGGCATATATTACAGAGAAGTTTGCTGATGTGGCAGCAAGTAAAAATAAAGGACAGATCATGAAAGCTGTTATGCCGGAGTTAAAAGGAAAGGCTGACGGAAGTGTGATCAATCAGGTGGTGCAGAAATTATGTCAGTAAAAATTGGGAGAAATGATCCGTGCTGGTGCGGAAGCGGGAAAAAATACAAAGCATGCCATCAGGCATTTGATGAGCGTATCGCCCTGATCGCTTCACAGGGACATATTGTCCCGACACATGACCTTATTAAGAATGCTGATCAGATCGCAGGAATTAAAGAGAGCTGCAAGATCAATATAGCAGTGCTGGATTATATTGAGAAGCATATCCATGAGGGTATGAATACAGCAGAGATTGACAAGATCGTTTATGATATGACAACAGAAATGGGTGGTATTCCGGCACCGCTTAATTATGAGGGATATCCGTACAGTGTATGTACTTCTGTAAATGATCAGGTATGTCATGGTTTTCCGTCTAAAGATGTGATTTTAAAGTCCGGGGATATCATCAATGTAGATGTATCTACGATTTTAAACGGATATTTTTCAGATTCTTCAAGAATGTTCTGCATCGGGGATGTAAGCCCGGAGAAGAAGCGTCTTGTGGAAGTCACAAAAGAGTGCGTGGAACTTGGATTAAAAGAAGTAAAACCATGGGGATTTTTAGGCGATATGGGGCAGGCTGTGCATGACCATGCATTTGCAAACGGCTATACAGTTGTGCGTGAGATCGGTGGACATGGAGTCGGACTTGAGTTTCATGAAGAACCATGGGTTGGCTACAACACAAAACGTGGACAGGAAATGCTCTTAGTTCCAGGTATGATCTTTACGATCGAACCGATGGTCAATATGGGCAAAGTAGACATCTATGTAGATGATAAGAACGACTGGGAAGTTTATACCGAGGACGGACTTCCGTCTGCACAGTGGGAGATCATGGTACTGGTGACGGAAGACGGTCATGAGGTGCTCTGCTGGTAAAATAATCACAGGATGAGGCTATATGGAAGTTCTGCACACAAAAACTGTGCACAGTCAAAAGTAGGATCAATGTTTCTGAAATAACAGATGTTTTCCGAACAGTAAGATCTGCAGCGGCTCATCGTGGTAGCGGATGATATGACGGTAGATCACGACCGCTGAAATGATAAAACAGCCGAGGCGTATGGAATTTACGGAAACAAGCAGGAATACAGTCAGCGTAAACAGTCCGTACGTGATGACAGACCGGAAGGAATGTGGACGAAGTGTGATTACCAGTGAAAATAGAATATAATAAAAGATCAGACCAAAGAGCGGATGAACTTCCGGAAATAGTCCGATCATGACACCGAAAGAGACGGCAATTGCTTTGCCGCCTCTTTCTTTTTGGAAAAACGGAAAAGCATGACCAAATACCGGGGCAGCCATGACGAGTGCAAATAGCAGGGAGTCACGGTCTAAGATCCTGCTTGCAAAAAATACCGGAACGGCGCCTTTTAAAAGCTCGAATAACAGGGAAAGCGTTCCGGCAACAAAGCCGGCCTGCATGTAGGCATTTGCAACGCCCGGATTATGATCATCGGATGATTTTGTGATGTCGGTATTGAAAAATAATCTGGGAATCCAGTAGGCAAACAATGTACTGCCAAGGATGAATCCCAGAAAAATAAAAAGAAAATATGTCATAGCTTCTCCAGTTTTTTTATAATGTGTATGGCAGCGTCTGGTTTTCCGTTTTCTTTTTGTGCCAGAAGCATTTCTTCGCGCAGAGAGCTGTTCCCATGCGTATCCGGGGAGTCAGAGAGCAGTCTTTTTCCGAGAGTGATCTGTTTGGCAATGTATTTTGAAGAGACGGAAAGGTGCCTTTTTACAAAAAAATTGCGGTTTGCAGTCTCACATCCGGGGATTGGCGCTGTATGGACGATCGGGATACGTTTCACTAATGCTTCGGTGGAAGTAAGTCCGCCCGGTTTGGTGAAAATCACATCACAGGCATCCATATAGTCTGCAACCCGGTTGGTATAGCCTAGAATATGAACGCGTGGATTATTTTGAAATTGTTTCTGTAACACGTTGTAAATACGCTTGTTGCTGCCACAGATAATGACAATATGTTCGCCGGATTTTAAACGCAGTGACAGTTCTGCTGCAAATATGGCAAGTTTTCCAAATCCCATACTGCCACTCATGACCAGACAGATCGGGATATCCTGTGGCAGATTTAAAGAGTCACGCGCGCGGACCTTTGCTAAAATGCGGTCTCCGGACGGGGAAAATGCTTCGCCAACAGGGATGCCGTAAGGGTATAATTTACCGGCAGGAATCCCACGGTGCACATATTCTGCGACACAGTCTTCGTGAGGAAGAAAATAGGCGTCAAGATTTGTTTCTTCCCAGAACGGAATACAGGTATAATCCGTGCCGATGGCAATGGCGGGGATCTTTAACATTCCTTTTTTCTTCATGTATGTCATCGTTTCTGCAGGGTAAAGATGAGGTGTTACGATGACATCATAATCATGCTGCTTTAAATAGGCAGCCAGCTTTTTCGCCATCAGTGCATTGGCATAGTAGACTGGCGACTTATGTTTGCTGTTAGAAATTGCCATGCCGGCCTTATAGAGCATACCAAAGATGTGTGGCATATGTTTTACAAGTTCCACGTAGGCACCGCCTACTGCATGTGAAGTTTTTTTGCCGGAGAGCAGAAATATATCCAGCATGTCGGCAGTGTGGCCGCACCGGATGGCAGCTTCCCGGATCGCTTTTCCGGCGGCATTGTGCCCTTCGCCGGTATTACAGGATAAAATTAAGATTCTCATAGATACCAGTGTAGCATAACCGGGGCAAAAATTCGATACCTGATCGAAAGATATTGATTTTTGATTGGAAATATTGTTAAATAAAGGGGATTTGTGGTACGGGAGGTAAGGTTATGGCGACGATCAAAGAAATTGCAAAAGCCTGCGGTGTGTCGGTAGCTACCGTTTCGAATATCCTGAATGAAAAGCCGGGGGCAAGCGAAGCGACAAGAAATCTTGTGTTAAAAACTGCAAAAGAAATGGATTATATGCCAAACTATGTGGCAAAAAATTTAAAAGCGCGCAATACCAGAAGCATCGGAGTCATTGCAGAGGATATGACGATCTTTAGCATACCGGACATCATTGACGGTATTACGGAATATTGTGAAAAGGTAAAATATCAGATCCTTCTGACCAATTTAAGATTGTATAAAAAATATAATGATTATTATTATCACAGAACGGATTATTACGGACTGGTGGATGAGGAGATCAAGAAACTGATCGCAACACAGGTGGATGGAATTATCTATGTGACGGCACATGAGCGCATCATGCATTGTATTCCCGACAATTTAAGCATTCCGGCTGTGATGGCATACGGCTATACGGAGAGTAAAAGCATTCCTTCCGTAGTTGTGGATGATGAGCGGGGAGCATATGAGATGATCCGCTATCTGATCACACAGGGACATAAAAAGATCGGAGTGATAACAGGAAAAACCGACAGTCTCCATGCACAGGCGCGTCTGATCGGGTACCAGAAAGCGTTGCGTGATGCGGGGCTTTTGTACGATCCTGAGCTGATCTATTACGGAGACTGGGGGAGAGAATCCGGGCATATTGGTGCAAAGCAGCTTTTTAAGAAACAGGTAACTGCCATATTCTGTATGAATGACCTTATGGCAGGCGGATGCTATGACTGGGCAGATGAATCGGGAATTAAAATACCTCAGGAGATTTCAATCGCAGGGTATGATAACAGAGAACTGTCAAGTTATTATAAACCGCCGCTTTCCACAACCGAACTTCCGCTTCATGATATCGGTTACAGAGCTGCTGAGGTTATGATAGGTCTTGTGGAAAATCAGCCGGGTGAGACAGAAGAACCGCTGGTATATAAAGTCCCATGTAAACAGTTAATCCGTCAGTCGATCAAAACATTATAGAAATAAAATACTTTGTCATCCGTAAATAAGTCCTTTTTGCTGATTATCCGGCAGAAAGGGCTTATTTTATGTAGGTGAAGATATTTGTGAATAAATGTAATGTTTTATAGGAAATATGCACTATTTGTGCAAGTTGCACATGGTTAAACGATTTAAAAAATAAATAAATTGTGCGAAAAAGCAAAAACTTAGAAAAAGTTAGAAAAGAGAAGAAAATATAATAAAAAATAGTAATATATGGATATAAATATAAAATAACAGACTTTAATTATTGCAAACAGTATGTTATATATAAACAAGAACGAAACAGAAATCAATCAAAATAACGAAAAAAAGCAAAAGCACTTCAAAAAACATGCAAAAAGTATGAATGAAGTGTGAATAAACTGAGAACAGACATTTTGACCTGGTTAAACGTTTAATATTACACATGACAGGCGCATGAAGGAGGGAGGAAGTTATGGAGAAGAAAAAACTGACAGATGTGCCGCTGCATCAGATTCAGATCAAAGATGCATTTTGGGATAAATACATCCGATTAGTAAAAGATGTCATACTTCCTTACCAGTGGAACACGTTAAATGACAATGTGAAAGATGCGGCGCCAAGCCACTGTATCAAGAACTTTAAGATTGCTGCAGGTGAGGCAGAGGGAGATTTTGAAGGAGCTGTCTTTCAAGATACCGATGTTGCAAAGTGGTTAGAGGCAGTTGCATTTACCTTAGATTCATCCGGAAGAGATGACAAGTTGGAAAAACTTGCCGATGAGACGATCGACCTGATCGGGAAGGCACAATGTGAAGACGGATATTTAAATACCTACTTCACGATCAAAGAACCTGACAGAAGATGGACGAATCTGAAAGAAGGACATGAACTTTACACGGCAGGACACATGATCGAGGCAGCGGTTGCATATTACAATGCAACAGGAAAAAGAAAGTTCCTCGACATCGTTTCAAGATTTGCAGATCTGATCTGTGAGACATTTGGACCGGAGGAAGGAAAGTGTCATGGCTATCCGGGGCATCCGGAAGTAGAACTTGCTTTAGTAAAATTGTACCGGGCAACCGGACAGAAAAGATATCTTGATCTTGCAAAGTTTTTTATTGATGCAAGAGGTGTGGGAGAAAATTATTTCTTTCAGGAAGAGAAGAAAGAAAAATATCAGCAGATATTTCCTGAATTTGCCGGATATGTACCGGAATATTCCCAGTCGCATCTGCCGGTAAGGGAGCAGAAAACGGCAGAGGGGCATGCAGTAAGAGCTGTTTATCTCTACAGTGCGATGGCAGATCTGGCATATGAATATCAGGATGAGACATTATTAGATGCCTGTAAAACACTCTGGAATAACATGACAGAGAAAAGAATGTACATCACAGGCGGTATCGGTTCATCAGGATTGTTAGAGCGGTTTACAACCGACTATGACCTTCCGAATGACAGAAATTATTCCGAATCCTGTGCATCCATCGGACTGGCGATGTTTGCAAAGCGGATGGAACAGATCACAAAGGATGCTAAATATGCGGACATTGTGGAAAAGGCACTGTATAATACGGTACTTGCCGGAATTGCGATGGATGGAAAGAGTTTCTTCTATGTAAATCCATTGGAAGTATGGCCGGATAACTGTATTGAGCGGACATCCATGGAACATGTAAAACCGGTCAGACAGAAATGGTTTGGCGTGGCGTGCTGTCCACCGAATATAGCAAGAACACTTGCCTCCTTAGGACAGTACATCTACGGGGCAGATGAAAACAGTTTATACATCAATTTATATATATCGAATCAGACAAAACTTCTGATCGGAGAAACAGAGACAGAAGTGGATGTGGAAAGTAATTTCTTAAAGGATGGAACGGTAACGATCCGTCTGGATTCAAAGGAAGCGTCCAAAGGAACACTGGCACTCAGGATTCCGGGCTACGCAAAAGAATTTAACGTGTGGCGCGGAAAACAAAAAATAGAAACACCGCTCATTAAAAACGGTTATCTTATGATAACAGATCTTATGGCATCTGAGGAGATCAGGATATCCTGTGATATGAAAGCAAGATTTGTATATGCAAATCCAAAAGTCAGAGCGGATGAAGGAAAAGTATGTATCATGCGTGGACCGCTGGTATATTGCCTGGAGCAAACAGATAATGGAGCAAATTTAAGTTCCCTATATGTAGATACAAAAGTGCCGCTGACCGAAAAGTGGGAAGAACAGCTTTTAGGCGGTGTGATGACAGTAGAGGCAAAGGGAAAACGTATCTTGGAAGATAACTGGACGGCAGAAGAGTTATACAAAGAACAGCCGCCGGAGTTAAAGGATGTAACATTGAAAGCAGTCCCATATTGTTACTGGGGAAACCGGAAAACCGGGGAGATGGCAGTCTGGATCAGGAATCTGATCTGACAGAAAAATATGTATCACACGGAAGATCATCCGAAAAGGAAATACTTCCGATCTGATAAAGAAAAACCATTTGGGAGGTAAAAGTATGAAGAAAAAGGTTTTAGCAGCATTAATGTGTGCAGCAATGACAGTTGGAATGCTCGCTGGATGTGGCGGTAATTCCACAGCAGGAAACACCAGCGCCGATGCGGGGGAAGCAGCATCCGGTACTGAGAGCGCAGACAGCGGCGCAGGAAGAAGAGAGATGGATGTAGAAGGTGATGATGTCACAACACTTGAGGTATGGACATTCATCGAGAACCATCAGGATTTCTACACCAGCATGGCTGAGAAGTGGAACGAAGAAAACCCGGATAAGAAAGTTAAACTTGTTTTATCCAACATGGCATATGATGATATGCATAACAAATTATCATTAGCATTGGAGTCAGGAGAAGGTGCTCCGGATGTCGTTGATATCGAGCTTGGTAAATTCCCTGCATTCATGACAGGTGATATCGGATTAAAACCATTGAACGATGCAGTAGAACCTTATCTTAACAATGTAGTAGAGTCCAGATTACAGCTTTACTCCAAAGATGGCAACTATTATGGATTCCCTACACACGTTGGTACGACCGTTGCTTTCTACAACACAGAAGCATTAGAGGCAGCAGGTATTGATTATACAACCATTAAGACCTGGGATGACTTCAAAGAAGCCGGTGCAAAATATAAAGAAGCAACCGGAAAAACCTTTGCAGCATGTGAGACAACTGCTCAGTGGACATTAAACTTAATGCTCGCTCAGAAAGGCGGAGATTACTTAAATGATGATGGAAGCCTTGCAGTAAACAATGACACAATGGTTGAATGTTTACAGACCATGAAAGATATGCAGGATGCAGGTGCTATGGACGTAATTGCCGGTGGACAGCCTGACAACGAGGAAGCATATCCGTTATACAACAGCGGTGATGTTGCAGCAGCAATCATGCCATTCTGGCAGACCAGCCGTTACTTAAGCTACATGACAGACCTTTCTGGAAAAGTTGCAATCGCAGCACCTCCTGTATTTGGTGACAACGATGCAGTAAAGACAATCGGTGGTGGTGGTACCGGTACAGCAGTTGTAGCTTCCAGCCCGAATGCTGATCTTGCAGCAGAAGTATTTGCTTACATCAAACTTTCTGACACAGCAAACGTAGAGGTTTGGAATGTATTAGGATTTGACCCGGTTAACACAGCAGTATGGACAGACAAATCCGTAACAGAGAACCCGGATAACAAGTATGTACAGTACTTCAATACAAAGCCATTTGATGCATTATTAGATGTTCAGGACGGCATCGGATTACTGACCTGCTATACAGATGAGAAGATGCCATCAATCAACAACATCTTCTGTACAGAGACTTTGAATAATATCTTCGAGTCCGGTATGGATGTAAAAGAAGCGTTAGACGAGGCACAGTCTGCACTTCAGAATGAATTTGGAGAATAAGAGACAGGTTTAAACAGGCAGGGATGTGGGGCAGATGTCCTGCATCCCGTTTCCTGTTATGAGGGAAAAGGGGGCATTACAGCATGAATAAAGTGAAGAAGTTTTTGTATTCGCAAAAAGCAGCACCTTATGTGTTTATTCTTCCATTTGTTCTGACAGTCATTTTGTTTTGGGTATTCCCGATCGCAAATGGTGTACTGTTAAGTTTTCAGGACGTCCTGAAAGATAAATGGGTTGGAATGAACAACTATAAGAGATTACTCTCTGATACATATTTCAGAAAAGCAGTCTGGAACAGCTTTAAATACATGGTGGGAACACTGGTACTTTTAATTCCGTTTCCAATGTTATTTGCAAGTATGTTAAACAGTAAGCTGATGAAAGCAAAGGGATTTTTCAAATCTGTTTATTTTATCCCGGCACTGACATCTGTTGTCGTTGTAGGTACGATCTTCCGTCTGATGTTCGGTGAGATGGATACGGCACTTGCAAACCAGATTTTAAATTTCTTTGGACATTCTTCCATCAAATGGCTGAAAGGTGAATGGACCGGATACTTTGCACTTCTCCTGGTAGCGTGCTGGCGCTGGACCGGTGTCAATATCCTCTATTTCCTTGCAGGGTTACAGAATATCTCCACGGATCTCTACGAGGCGGCTTCCATCGACGGAGCGACAAAGTGGCAGCAGTTTAAGAGCATTTCAGTACCGCTTGTAAAACCGACCACGATCTATGTATTAACGATCAGTATTTATGCAGGACTTTCCATGTTCCTTGAGTCTTATATGTTATGGAAAGGTAATAACTCCCCACAGAATATCGGACTTACGATCGTTGGCTATCTGTATCGTCAGGGTATTGAAAAACGTGCAATGGGATATGCATGTGCAGTTGGTTTAGTACTTCTTATCATTGTTATGATCATTAATATCATCCAGCTTGCATTGACCGGAACATTTAAGAAGGAGGAGAGATAATATGGCAGCAGAATCTGTTGGAATGAGCCAGAAAAAGAAAGACAGGGCAGCAACCATCGGTATGATCATATTTTTTTCCATCCTTGCGATCCTTACCGTTCTGCCGATCTATCTGTTGGTATTAGCCAGTTTTAAACCGGGAAACTTCCTGCTTCAGTATGGATTAAATCTGAATCTGGATATCCCGCATCTGACACTGGACAATTACAAATTACTTTTTACAGGCAAACATGATTACTGGACATGGTTTGGCAACAGCCTTATCCTAACCGTGATCACTGTAATCCTGACATTGGCGATCAGTGCATTTGTTGCATATGGATTTGCAGCATATGATTTTAAGGGAAAGAACTTCTTGTTTATTATAGTTCTTCTGATCCTCTCTGTACCGTTTGAGGTTATTATGCTCCCTCTTTACAAACAGATTTCAAGCTGGGGCATGATGGACAGTTATGTATCGGTTGTGCTTCCGTTTTTGGCACATGCATCTACGATCTTTTTCTTCCGGCAGTATCTTTTAGGACTGCCCAAATCGTTGATCGAAGCAGGACGTATCGATGGTGCGACAGAGTACGGTATTTTCTTTAAGCTGATCGTACCGATCATGAAACCGGCATTTTCCGCAATGGCGATCTTAAATGGTATGAATGCATGGAACAATTATCTGTGGCCGTTGCTGGTTATCCGTTCTGCCGACAAATATACACTGACCATTGGTCTTAACACACTGATCAATCCGTATGGTGATAACTACAGTCTGTTAGTTGTTGGTTCTGTATTTTCCATCATACCGATATTTATCTTATTTATCTGCTTCCAGAAATACTTTATCGAAGGTATGACAGCAGGTGCAGTAAAAGAGTGATCGTGTAAAAATTGACAATTAAGGAGGAAACATGCATGAGCAGAAAAGCCAAAATGGTATTGGATAAAGAATTTCAGATCGCCCCGATCGATAAAAGAATATACGGTTCTTTTATCGAGCATCTTGGAAGAGCGGTTTATGAGGGAATCTATCAGCCGGGACATCCGTCTGCAGATGAGGATGGATTCCGCAAAGATGTGATGGAGCTGGTAAAGGAGCTGGATGTGCCGATCATCCGTTATCCGGGCGGCAACTTTGTATCAAACTTTTTCTGGGAGGACTCTGTGGGACCGGTTGAGGAGCGTCCGCACCGTCTGGAACTTGCATGGAGAAGTTTAGAGAAAAATGAGATCGGTTTAAATGAATTTTCCAAATGGGCAAAGAAAGCCAATTCTGATGTCATGATGGCAGTGAACCTTGGAACGCGCGGTATTGCAGATGCCTGCAATCTGCTGGAGTACTGCAATCATCCGTCAGGAACGAAATACAGTGATCTTCGTATCAAACATGGTGTGAAAGATCCGCACAACATCAAGGTGTGGTGCCTTGGAAACGAGATGGACGGACCGTGGCAGATCGGTCACAAGACGATGGAGGAGTACGGAAGACTTGCGGAGGAGACCGCAAAGGCAATGCGCCTGATCGATCCGGACATTGAGCTGGTATCCTGCGGAAGTTCAAATCTGGATATGCCCACGTTCCCGGACTGGGAGGCTGTTACACTCAGTCATACTTATGATTATGTGGACTATATCTCCATGCATCAGTATTATGGCAATCGTGACAATGACAGCAATGATTTTCTTGCACAGTCCGATGATATGGATACATTTATCCGTACAGTCATTGCAACCTGTGATTATGTTAAAGCGAAAAAACGCAGCAAAAAAGTTATGAATTTAAGTTTTGATGAATGGAATGTATGGTTCCACTCGAATGCCGCAGATGATGATATTACAGAAAATCATCCATGGCAGGTGGCACCTCCGATGTTAGAGGATATCTATAACTTTGAGGATTCCCTGTTGGTCGGACTGATGCTGATCACGCTGATGAAACATGCAGACCGTGTCAAGATGGCATGTCTGGCACAGTTAGTCAATGTAATCGCACCGATCATGACAGATGCGGCAGGCGGTGCATGGAAACAGACGATCTTTTATCCGTTCATGCATGCATCAAAATACGGCAGAGGCATCGCATTGCAGCCGGTAATCTCAAGCTCCAGACATGCAACAGCAAAACATGATGAGATCACGGATGTGGAGTCTGTGGCTGTCTATAACGAAGAAAAAGACGAAGTCACGATCTTTGCAGTAAACCGTAACCTGGAAGAGGATGTAGAGCTTACCACCGATGTGCGCAGCTTTGCGGGATACCGGATCAAAGAGCATATCGTGATGGAAAACGATGACTTAAAAGCAGCCAACACGCTGACCGAACAGAATGTATATCCGGTTAACGCAGATGACAGAAGTAAACTTGATGACGGTGTTGTCACAAGCGTGTTAAAGAAAGCATCATGGAATGTGATCCGTCTTGGCAGATAAAACATGAAAGCCGTTGTGTGAACGAATTGTTACAGATTCTTCAAAGAGTATTCAAAAAATGTACAACGGGATTTCACAAATTGCGGATATATTATTAGTATCACGAAAGAGTGATAAAACTTTTTTTCATAAATTCTCCCCCTTTTTAAATCCACCATTTCCCCAAATGGTGGATTTTTTGTGCAATAATTAAAAATATTATTAAAATAGACGCTTTTTGATGACAGAATATCAGCAGTATGCTAAAATTCAGACAAGTATTTTCAGATGTATGAAACGAGGGAAAATAGTTAAGCAACTTGTGATTTACTTTAAATACGAGGAAAAAGGAGTGTCCGTATGAGTAATACAACCAAAAGGGCATTAGAAGCATCCTTAAAAAAATTACTTTTACAGAAACCACTTGATAAAATTACGATTCAGGATCTGACCACGGACTGTGGAATCAGCCGTATGGCATTTTATTACCATTTTAAAGATATCTATGATCTGGTTGAATGGGCATGCGTGGAGGACGGAAAGCGGGCGCTGCAGGGAAAACGAACCTACAATTCCTGGCAGGAAGGGTTAGAGCAGATTTTTAAGGCAGTGCTGGAAAATAAACCGTTTATCATGAATGTATACCGTTCGGTCAGCAAGGAACAGATTGAAAGTTATCTTTATAAGCTGACGTTTGAACTGATCGAGGGTGTGGTAAATGAGAAGGCGGAAGGAACCGGTCTCCCGGAGGAAGATAAACGTTTTATTGCAGATTTTTACAAGTATGGTTTTGTCGGTGTGATGTTAGACTGGATCAAAGACGGTATGCAGGAAGACTACAGCACGATCGTCAAAAAAATGAGTCTGACACTGCACGGAAATATCAGTAATTCGATTGGAAATTTTTTGGATGAAGGGTGATTTATGTTTCGGATGACAGTCAGCAACGTCGTCCGGTTAATTTAGGTACGCTGTACCGGATTTGTAAATGCAGGGCCGATTATTTATCAAAACAGGCGGAATGATAAAAATATTGTCATTCCGCCTGTTTTGTATATTGGATTTTTATCCGGGAAGTAATAAGATGACCACAGAACGAAGATAATAAAAGCAGTTAGAAAGGAGATTCTTATTATGTCAAATAAAAATAAAACGATCGCGTTAGCATCTTTGATTGCAGCAGGAGCTGGTGTGGCTGCAGTTGCAGCAAGTAACAGCCATAAACAGGCAAAGGCGAAGAAAATTGCTGAAAAACAGCAGGCAGAGAGCGGTACGCCATACCGCAATACAGAGCGTGGAAAATACCAGAAAAACAGTAAAGGCATTTACTATACCAATGGTAACTACGAGGCATTTGCACATCCGAAAAAACCGGAAGGTGTCGATGAGAAAAACGCTTACATCGTAGGAAGCGGTCTTGCATCTTTAGCAGCAGCATGTTTTCTGGTCCGTGACGGACAGATGCCGGGCGATCATATCCATATTTTAGAGGCAATGGATATTGCCGGCGGTGCATGTGATGGTATTTTTGATCCGTCCAGAGGCTATGTAATGCGCGGCGGTCGTGAGATGGAGAACCATTTTGAGTGTCTGTGGGATCTCTTCCGCAGTATTCCTTCGATTGAGACGCCTGGTGTATCGGTCCTGGATGAATATTACTGGCTGAACAAAGAAGATCCGAACTATTCTCTGTGCCGTGCAACTGAAAACCGTGGCGAGGATGCACATACCGATGGAAGATTCAATTTAAGCCAGAAAGGCTGTATGGAGATCATGAAACTTTTCATGACCAAAGACGAGGATCTCTACGACAAGACGATCGAGGATGTCTTTGATGATGAAGTATTTGATTCTACCTTCTGGCTGTACTGGAGAACCATGTTTGCATTTGAAAACTGGCACAGCGCATTGGAGATGAAACTTTATTTCCAGAGATTCATCCATCATATCGCAGGTCTCCCAGATTTCAGTGCATTGAAATTTACCAAATACAATCAGTATGAATCATTGATCCTGCCAATGCAGAAATATCTGGAAGCAGCAGGGGTTGATTTCCAGTTTAATACGGAAGTGACCAACGTGATCTTTGATATCAAAGGTGACAAAAAAGTAGCTACAGCGATCGAGTGTAAGGTAAAAGGTGTTGAGAGCGGTATTGTCCTGACAGAAAATGATCTTGTATTTGTGACAAACGGAAGCTGCACCGAAGGCACGATTTATGGTGATCAGAATCATGCGCCGAACGGAGATGCAGAAGTCCGCAACAGTGGCTGCTGGAATTTATGGAAAAACATTGCAAAACAGGATCCGTCGTTTGGACGCCCGGAGAAATTCTGTTCCGATGTTGCCAAGACAAACTGGGAGTCTGCAACGGTAACTACGCTGGATGATAAGATCCTGCCATATATCACGAATATCTGTAAGAGAGATCCAAAGAGTGGCAAAGTTGTAACCGGTGGTATCGTAAGCTGCAAGGATTCGAGCTGGCTGTTAAGCTGGACGATCAACAGACAGGGACAGTTCAAGGATCAGGATAAAGATAAAGTCTGCGTATGGGTATACGGATTGTTTACCGATGTACCGGGTGATTATGTAAAGAAACCTATGAAAGAGTGTACCGGTAAAGAGATCACGGAAGAGTGGCTGTATCATATGGGTGTACCGACGGATCAGATCGAAGAACTTGCAGAGCACAGCGCTGTCTGCGTACCGACTATGATGCCATACATCACAGCATTCTTTATGCCAAGAACCAAAGGTGACCGCCCGGATGTTATCCCGGATGGATGTGTAAACTTTGCATTCTTAGGACAGTTTGCAGAGACACCGAGAGATACTGTATTTACCACAGAGTACTCTGTCAGAACTGCAATGGAGGCTGTATACGGACTGCTTGACGTAGATCGTGGTGTACCTGAGGTATGGGGAAGCGTATATGATATCCGTGAACTCTTAGACAGCAGTGTCAAACTCATGGATGGCAAATCCCCATTAGAGATCCAGCTTCCTGGACCGCTTAATGCATTAAAGAAACCGCTGATCCGTCTTGTAAAGGGAACTGTGGTTGAGAAAGTGCTGCGGGATCATAATGTGTTAAAAGATGAAATGTTAGCATAAAATATTGCAGAGAGCGCTAATTTCAGGTAAATGTTTAGTCTAAATGAATATTTGTTTTAGATGAATTTTTAGTTCAGATGAATGGAATGGACATATGAAAAAGACAGGATTATGGGTTAGCCCGTGATCCTGTCTTTTTCTCAAAGTTTCGTGTTTTTCATGATTGGTCTGTCAGAAACGATTATTTTTTCATTTCCATATAAGGTAAAAAGGAAAAGCCATTTTTTTCATAGACCTTGATGGCTCTGTTATTTTCTTCCTCTACTTCCAGTCTGAGGATGGCATCCGGGTATTTTTTCCCGATATAATCAATAAATTTGCTTCCGATACCGGTTCCACGGCAGGATTCTTTGATATAAATATCCTCAATCCACATACATGGTCTGCCAAATTCTGTGGAAAAACTTTTGGCGATCATGCCATATCCCTGGATTTCGCCGGATACTTCAAAAATATATCCTTCCAGGTAAGGACAGTCATTGATGCAGTTTTCGATATCATTCCGGAAAATGTCGTCGGAACCGTTTGTAAAAACTGCCGGTGATGTGTAAAATACACGCATCATTTCAAGAACACTGTTTTTGTCTTTAGGTGTCATAGGTCTTATGATACTGTTCATTTTTATCCTCCATTTAAGAAAAATTTATGGTGTTATGAGTTACCCGGCGAAGGGGGCGCAGGTTTTTGAGTGGCAAATTGCATCAAGCCGGGACTGTTTTGTTCCGTTGTCCGAAAATAAGAAACTCTATCTCAATCTGACAAAGATCAGATTGAGATTAGTATGCCTGATTCAGGTTGGGGCGGAGTGACGTGTGCGTCCTAAATGTGCCGTCCGG